>Ga0265797_10004788_pt1 | contig 20338 bp, 20 predicted proteins | sample P2T30metagenome_FD_192433 | JGI IMG/M metagenome (GOLD analysis project Ga0265797, IMG submission 192433) | Plant litter microbial communities from East Loma Ridge, Irvine, California - P2 T30 | ecosystem: Environmental > Terrestrial > Plant litter > Unclassified | place: USA: California...
AGTGTGATCAGAGGCGTCCTAGATGCTCTGGATGCGAGACAAAAGAACGAGACTGCCAATATCCTACCGCTTTCACGTTTGTCACGAACGAACCTGGCTCTCATCGAACCTGCTATCAAAAGCCTAAGCCGAATCGACTGGCAATTATTGAGAGTGTTAACCACGCACCTAAAGACGCTCCGGGAGATCTCGCTATCTTCGAGATCTTCGAGAAGCTTGGAAACTCTTCTACGGCATTCGAGGCTCAATCTTCTGCACTGTCAATACCACAGTATGTCTCCAACCTGAGCGCGATGCAGCAACAGCTTCTGTCCTACACCCTCATCCACTTCACCGCCCAGCCCCCAACGGACGTTACCCTCCTTCAAACATGGATCCCAACACTCCAGCAATTCGCCACGTCTTCATCTCCTCTCAAGGCATCGCCCCTCGCATGTTGCGCTGCGTGGATCGCGCGAAGCGATCACAGCTCTTCCATGACCGACTTCAGCCGACACTTATACGCCGAGGGTCTGCGTGAAGTCCGTACAGCGCTGCGACTCCCAGGAGCGGCCCTCGATGACGAGACACTCGGGGCTTGTCTATCTCTTGCGGCGTTCGAAGTGTTCGAATGCCCAGCTCAATGTCGTGCAGCGTACCAGTGGCATCGGCGCGCGAGCGTGAACCTTGTACATATGCGAGGCGCGAAGATGCATCGGGCCGGACTTGGGCACGAGCTGTTCTTGGCTGTCCGTTTGCATGGGGTACGTATATTTGGTTGGCCTGCCATTGGACAACTCTTGACTGACGATCAACATCGCAGATATTCTACGCCTACGAACAGCGAAGACCGAACTTTCTGTGTACTCGGGAGTGGTCGACGACGCCGTGGGAGTTTACTTCCAAAGACGATGTGCATCGCCTGGCAGACATCTTAGCCAAAGGCCCACAACTCATTCACGAAGCCGACGATCTTGACAACAAGCCTTTGGAGCAAAGTCTGCCGACGCTGCTCACCTTGATGAGCCGATTGCTCGACATAGACGCAGAATTAGAGAGCTTCTACCGCGATTTGCATTCTAGGACAACATGTCCGTTGTTCTGGGAGACGCCTACCTCAGGCGTCTTCCCGTCAATTGATACCGATCGCAGCGGCCCATCTCAGCTCACATTCACCGACCACAAAACCGCATCGCTCCTCACTCTCTACTGGTCAATCGCTGCAATGGTTTGGTCGTCCTTGGAAGGAATACACGCCAGCCTCGTGCCAACCGGCATCTTGCAATCGCTGCCTAAATCTCCACGGACTTCTCGCTTCTTTAATCTCGCGCCTGAGCGCTACTGGTTAAGGCCAATTCGAAACATCCTTCGTAGCATCGACTTTTGTATGGCAGTGACTACAGGCTCGGGTAGTCCACCAGGCGGCGGTCTGGCGCTGGAGATTATTATTGACATTATGAAGCAGAAGCCATGGTGCGAAGATGAGTACAGGAAAGCGGTGGAGGCGAGAGATGAGATGGGTAAGAGGTGGGCGGCGATCTTGCTCTCCTGATTGAGCATCGACCATCGATCATCGATGATCAATCGGAGGTTGTTCCGGGACGAGCGATTTTGTTCGGTGTTACTAGGGTTAGTACTTGGGTGTGTCGACGACGATATCTTGGTGTTTACTGCTCGCATATCCTTTTCAATGGCTCTAATACTTCTTAATCCTTCTGCTGTACTTAGTTTAGCTACTATAATGTCTTGCAACGACGTTTTGAACATGTTGGCAATACGAAAGTATTAATGAGCAAATGTGACTGGCAAGTGCAAAGGAGTGGACCACACTTCATGAGCAGTCAAATGTTATGCATCACAACATCACATAGTGTTCAGGACAGCACGACTCATCGCTTCACATGCTCCAGTATCACCTCTGGGAAATCCATCGACCCGAAGACTTCAATGTTATTGTTCGCTGTAACGAGCTCCGAGTACATCCATCACATGAGCAAAACGACGTCATCCACAACGACAATCGATAAGCTTTAAGTCGTCCCCGAGTTTCATACGAGACCTACATCTATCTGGACTACATGGTCATGAACCATACGACCAGATATCGTCCGACAATACTTACATCCGAGCACAACAATTGCATCTCATAAGCCACCAGCAACGTAAAGATCACAAGTCTCAATAAAGGTCTCGCAAACACCAAAACTCCCCAAAGACTCCCCAAGCTCCTCATCTACAGCGCTCACTCAACAAGACTCTCACCTCGGCAAGCCACCAAAAGCTTGGTTCGATCTCCAAAGCGTCAGAGCCGCATCCGCCGCGACGGAAGCTCAAAATGATCTGCAAGCAAAAGAGGCACAAAGAGCATCACGAACTCCACACAAACCTCTATTCACAGCAGAAATAGTGGATACTACCCCCACCAAATCACTTCTTTCTCCACGATTTTGCTCCTCCATTCCCCTTCACCCGGATCCGGGGTCCCCACTCCCCCAGCAAGACGTGAACCAAATCAATGTTGACAAAATCCCGATGTCCTGCCCTCCGGTACCTGATCGCTCCGGCCTATCACTGCTGTGTAGCCTTTTGCCCGCAAAGCTTCTAAGCATCTGACTGGCTCGTGGAAGCTTCGGAGAGCTGTGAGGCTCTTCGCACACGTTCGCAAGAGAGCACGTGCGGGTCTGTCGGGAGCGGAGATCAATGATGGCATCTTTTGCTCTTTGGCTGCTTGCTGGAGAAGGTAGGAGAGGGGGATCGCCGCGCGGGCTTGGAAACGCGTCAACGGTATGGGCATTTGGGCATTCTAGCTTTTCTGGTTTGGACGATAATGGTGGCTTGGTGACACGGTACTGGTGGGTCGCCCTCAGTAGTAGCTCGCATAGCATCGCGTCGTGTTCTTTCGTTCTTATGTATGCTGCCGTGCCGCCTCTGTGTTCTACTCTCTGAATCAACCTCAAGTGCTGCCATTCCTAGCTAAACCTCACTCCCACCAACACCCACCAACACCCACCAAACCCCTCCAACACCAATCCACCATGGCGGAGAAATCCCACGAAGCCGCCCACAACGAAGACATCGCTCGCCAACGCCAGCGCCAACCCTACGACTATGGCGGCAACCCTCTCGCGCACATTCACTCCACGGACTCAGCTCGCCTGCCAGCCTTCGGCGGCGCGGCACAGCCAGGTCTCTACAAGCCGCCAGACACCAAAATCGCCAACCCGGCGCCTCTGGGACTGTCCGGCTTCGCGCTGACGACGTTCCTGCTGAGCTGCGTGAACTTGGGCGTGAGGGGACTATCGGCGCCGACGATAGTGATTGCGCCGGCGCTGGCGTATGGAGGGTTTATTCAGTTGCTGGCGGGGATGTGGGAGATTGCTGTTGGTGAGTTCCTTTTACCTTGTGGGAGTCTCAAGTTGAGGCTTGTGGTTGATCGGGTTTGGCTAATGCGCTTTTCGCTCACAGGTAATGTCTTCGGTGGCACGGCACTCAGCTCATACGGTGGCTTCTGGATGGGCCTGGCCATCATCCTGATCCCAGGCGGCTTCGAGGTCGAAGCATCCTACGGCGGAGCGACCTTTGACTTCTACTCTGCGTTTGCGTTCTACGTTAGTAGCCAACACCCTCAACCCGCATCTTCCCATCCCAAAGCTGACCGCAATCAGATCTTCGCCTGGTTCATCTTCACCTTCCTCCTCTGGCTCATGACCCTCAAGTCCACCCTCGCCTTCAGCTCGCTCTTCGCAATGGTATGGATCGCGTTCATCTGCCTGGGAGCAGCATACCTCGACGCGCCCAACACCGCGGACGGACACCCACACGTGGGATTGACGCGGGCGGGCGGCGTGTTCGGCATGATTGCTGCGTTTATCGCGTGGTATAATATGCTGGCGGGTATTATGGAGCCGTCGAATTCGTTTTTTGCGGTGCCGGTTGTGCATTTCCCGTGGAGCGAGAAGGGGCGGGCGCAGAGGAAGAAGAGTTTGGATGAGGAGTCGATGGTTTAGGGGTGGATTTATGTAGCCCGAATGAAATGATGGTTTTATTTTATCTCGTGTCGGTGTTAGTATGAGAGTGAGTCTTTTTCGTCAGGCATATACATTGGTTGTTTGTATGATGTGATTTTCCCACACACGGAGAGGCGAGATCATTTGATATTCTGGTCCGCATCTTTTGACATGTGCGTATCACGTGTTGTCCTCTCATCGCAGAGGGTCTGCGACAGTCTACGGTGACGTAGAACTTGTCTAAGCATAGGCTTCGAGAGCGCCGTTTCGCATACAGTTGGGCTCGAAGAGTATACGCTTTGATCTTGCAATTTCGCAGATGATCTTCCGAAACAGCAGCAATCAGGCAAGGCAAAGTGCTGCTTCAAGTAAGACTACTTCTCCTGAAAGGTAACACTTCGGCGATGCCCGACAAGGAGCTTCTAGAGCAACCCAGGCAGAATGAAAGACAGTGTGCGGCTGATACAATTGGTGGTCCATGGTCGCATGATCCTCAGCCTCGTGCAGATGGCCACCAGCTGTAGCTGTAGGGCTGTGTAGGCTGTGGCTGGTGGGTACACGAGCCGTTCTTCCCGATGCTGCATGCTCTCACATATCCTCGTCTCCCCCGAGACATTATGCCGAGTGAGGGAGAAGCCAAGTGAGTCGAGTATTAGAATGATAGTCATGGAGGGGCCTTGATTGTTGTGGGACAGCTGCTTGTTGAGCAAACATGTAATTTCTTGCTATTGTGCAAGACTTTTCCTGGATAAATCATATTCTCGTTATGATAGTGAAATCAACAGAAAAACAAAACAAATCAAATCAAATCCTTCGACGCACGCAGCCAAGTCCGAAGGTGTATGACTGCGCCACCTAGGTAGAGAGTCAACGCACTGTCGACGTGACGTATTAGTACTCCACCATTAGGCACAAGCAGAAGGCGGCGGTGCTCATCAGATGCAGTCCAGAACTCCCTGCATATTTGCCCACGAGTCCACTCACTAACTCACCGACCACCGGCGCAGGCGCAACCCTTGTTGTTGAACACAGGCCGGACTACTGTGGAACTTTACTAACACTCGGCATCACAATCACCTGCACCCCTGTTTCTTTGCCTCCACCACAAAAACATCCCGTCCAAGTGACTCGAAACACCTTCCTTCAACTTGCTCTGGCATGTCCTCCTACGACGACGACTATCGCCAACCCCGCCCTCGCCGCCACAGAGACAGAGATCCCCGCCCGCCTTATCCTGTCGGCCCCGACGACGGCTTTGCTCATCCTCCTACTGACGCCGCCTTTCCTGCTGCGCCCGACGCTCCTCCGGCAGCAGCACCAGCAGCCACCTCATCCAGCAGCCTCCCTCCACCGCCGCTAGGCAGTGCCATCAAGCGCGAAGGCAGCCGTAGCCGCAAAGCACACCTCCACCCGGAGTTTCCCGACGAGGCTTCCTATCTCAACCCTCGCTCTCACGACCTCGAGCGCAAGAACCGCCAGGACGAGCGCCGATTCCGCGAAAAGCGTGACGGCTACGAAAGCGACGAGGGCGAACGACACAGAAGAGCTGCCACCATGTCCTCACGAAAGCCGCGCTACGACGACGACGAGTCCGAGGCACCTCCCCGCAGGAGGAGAGGAGACGGCGACATGTACGGCCGTCCACCGCCCAGAGACGACCCGTACGACGACCGCGAGCGCAGACGTCCACCGCGCCGCAGAGACGATGACGACGAGAGCCTGCCTCCCCGCCGCAAAGGCCCCAGAGAGGGCGTAGAGTACGGCGCAGACCCCATCAAACCCAAGCGCCGCCAAACAGAGCGTGAGCCTCCCCGCAGGCGCGATGAAGATGACGGTCGACGCCGCCGCGACAAGTACGACGAATACTCGGACGACGACGACTACAGACCACGCAGACGACGCAGCGAAGAGCCACCCCGCCGCAGACGTGACGACCGCTACGATGACTACGACGAGCCGCCTAGACGCAGGCGTGACGAGCCCGACAGGCGCAGAGACAGAGACAGGGACAGAGACAGGGACAGAGACAGGAGCAGACGCCGGTACTCAGACGACGAGTACGACGACCGCAGAGGCGGCGGCCGCGACCGCGACCGCCTTCCCAAGGAGATCAAAGTGGGCAAGTACGACATTGGCCCGTGGCTGGAGAAGGGCCAGAAGTACTACGGTGTTGTGGCGCCCATCGTGACGCCGATGGTGCTGAACTACATGAGGAAGAAGAAATGAGCGAGACGAAGTGTTCTGTTCGGTTTTGAGAGGGTTGGTATGATGAACATTCTGCTCGGCTGGACTGGGTTTGTGATGATGAATGAGCGGGTCATGGGTGGTTGTGTCTTCTCCTGCGGCATACATATGGGGACGAACATGCGGTTTAGGTATTATACCCCTCAATTAATTTTTGGTGTTTTGGTGTCTCTTCACATGCCTAGAATTCTCAATTGTCACACGCGCGATCTCGTGCGATTCATTCCGATGGTTTGGTTAAGCTCTCGGACACGTGCAGAAGACGTGTCTGAGGAAAGAGCGAGGCGAGACGCAAGCTGGTGCCTGGGCACGCGCTCGTGTCACCATGAGTGAAAGCGAACGACGCAGATATTTCTTGAGCCGCATGCAACCTTGCTCGGTGTAATACACACTCACGGCAAATTTACCGTGTCGCTTTACCGTGTCGCGATTGCACACGACTTCCACTATACCATTCATCCCAAGGCAACAGCTTGACCGCAAGCACGCACGACATGGCGTCCTACATCTACGCAGAGGTCGTCCCATCGGAGCGCGATCTTGATGGCATGCCATGCAAATGCTGTCGCCTCGGTAACGGCTGGGACCTGCCTTCTCCAAAACCACTCGAACTACATGAGATTCGCACCCTCGCAACCACCTTCGCCCACGAGATCTTCGCCGACTGGACGAATCTCAACGCGATCCTCAAACGCTTTGAAGCTCTCATCCAGAAACGATGGCTCAAGAAGTCCGCAAAGCAGCGCCGCGACGCCTTGACTGGCGCGTATCCCAACATCCCTCTGGTACACCGACCGGATTTTGAGAACTTCAGGAACTACAGCAATCGTCATATTTCACGGAGTCGCACATGTGACGCTGGAGCTCATCTCATGCCACACATCAACCTCGAAGATCTGATGCAAGGTCACCTTCTCCTCCTGTTCATCACTTCGCGCGGTCGCAACCTGCCGTCAGTCTTCGTGGCGTCCGACGTGGACAGAGCTCATCTGAGTGGCGAATGGTATGAGCGTCCGGAGAAGGATGGCTTTGCTATGTATTTTCACGACAAGAAGACACCTCGACAGTATGCAAGTATCGGCAAGGTATCCACATTTCCACGGAAAATTTCAACCGCGCACAGCTTCACTCCGGGCTACGGTCTGCTCGCGCTTGAAGTTCAGCGCTCTATCTACCGCTTCGCCCTGCGCTGCGTCAAGTCGATCTTGCATGATATTCCCCTCAGTGACCACAAGCTAGCACCCTTCCAAACAGAGCCGTCGCCGCTTCAAGATTCCACAGGTGCCTGGCAGTCAGTCTCTCAGACAACCCTCGAAGCCGACTACTGCGAACCGCAAGCGAACGGTCTCGCACGTTACCAACATCTTGTGCAAGGGCTGCGCCTCACTGCGGAGGACCATGTCTGGTCGTTGCGCGAAGACCCATCGTACTTTCTTGAAAGCCTCAGAGAATGGCGCGAGTATCGCACCGACAGTCCTTCAGAAACTCCAGAGCATTGGCGTGAAGTCGCTTCGCAAATGCTCGAAGACGCAGTGGATGCGCTGCACGCGTATACTTGGCTCGCCGATATGTTCGCCTCGATGCGTTCCCTTGGTGACCAGATCGCTTCAGCGGATCGCAATACTCTGCGCTTACTGAAGTACGAAGAGTTCGCGTGGGTTTTAACCAGCAAAGTGATCGACAGTATGATCTGGAAGTGCATGCGGAATCTCGACATCTCAATTCCCAGATCTTCGGGCTTTCGTGGTCAGTTCCAAGCACCACACGACCCTGCAACTTGCAAGCTAAAGGGACGATGCCCAAGTCCGCACGGCTGTGACAGTAGGTGGAACCTCAAGAAGACTTCTACGCCAGCCCAGACCCGTGCCCACAAGATCTTCTTCATGTTGAGCGGAAACGATGACCACGCTCTCCAATTGCACCAACTACGCCCTGTTGTACAAGAGGCCCACTACATGCTTGAGCAGGACACAGAGGCAGGTCGATTAATCGACACGTGTCTGCTTCTAGACTTCTTCGACCTCGCCGTGCTCGCCGATCTCCAGTACTACATTCACTCATTGCGGCCTTACAGCGACTCTTGGTTTGCAGCTGGTGTGAGCGATGATGTTTATCTCGTGAAGTCTCAAGAAGCTTTCTGGCACAGGTGTACAGACTTGTGTGGAGCCGTCTTCCTCAGCGCCAAAAAGACAACCGCTCTGGGCGACCCACTCGATGGACGTTTCAATTGTCCCCTCGAGAAGCGCCGCACGGCTGAGACCGTGAAGCAAATGCAGCGTGCAGAGACCACGCTGAAGACGTTCTGGGACCAAATGCGTCTGCATACACGGCGTTATGGGATTATCCTCGATGCTTTCTTCGCTTGGCATTTGACGAGCTCGCCCCTGGCTGTTCGCACCACGCAAGACTGGGATGAGAAGCAAGCCGGCTCTGCACAGCCGCAGAACGGTGACCCAGGTAGCTCTTCTGAGGAGCATGATTACCGCAACTTTTACGCATCACCTACTGGGAACGAGAATAAGAAGGCAGAGATCGCGCTCGAAGAAAAGACCAAGACCAAGACCCGCGGCGAAGCACATGACCAGGTCGATAGTGTCCCGCGACCCGAGCAAGATCCTACGCCCACACGTCTCAGCCCCGATGGTCTTCGCAAAGCAGTGAAGGTCCCACGGCGTGACTTCAAGGTCCTGTGTGCCCTCCTTCCCTCATCCGCCACTATCTCGCAAGCGCCACGCGAAGTCTCCTGGAACGACTTCATCAGCGCTCTCAACACGCTTGGCCTTGTACCTGAGAAGCTGTATGGCAGTGTGTGGATCTTCAAGCCTTTGCCTGTAGGCCATGGGCTTGTCAGGGCCGATCGTTCCATCCAATTCCATGAGCCGAAGTCGGTCCGCCATGGGAACAAGATAGATGTGAGGATGGTGAGGAGGTTTGGTGATAGGCTCAAGAGGGCTTTTGGTTGGGATGGGGAGACGTTTGCTTGTGCTTGATCATGGCTGTGGTCGGACTGTGTGGTTGCTCATGGCGATGGAGTGAACGGCTTGTTCAACATGATGCCGTCGGCTCATCTCATTCGGCATTATCAACTCGAGCTGATGGCGTGGGCTTGAATTAAGCTAAGGATGCAGAAGCATACGACACAGGTCATCGCTATGTATTGCGTCAGACTGCCGCGAGGATGCACAAGTGGGTATTCATGCAATAACCCGCAAGCTCTAGGCATCAGCATTCGCCAGCTCCATAGCTTATCAACACTAGGTACAAATTCTCTTCGCGACAGACTATTGTCAAAATTCAGCCATGATGTATGCTGTGCACCAGCCTTACTCTTAGGAGTTATCCTGCGTGAAAATCCTACTTGACAGCCTTCATAATCGGCGAAGGTAGGCATCATAGAGCGTAGGAAGAAACGTCAGCAGGGCAAAACCCATCCTCATCACATCACACCACCCTCGTCTATATTGTCTCCGAAACGCACGGCAGATCCATCCACGCCAAGATTCTCGAACGATACTTCCGTGAGCAGACGTTTGCTAAGCATTGCGCGGCCACGCTCAGATAGCCTCTCAGCCTCGTGGTTTGCATACTTTGTTAAGCGAGCACAAACTGCTCCCCGCCTTTACAGCAGTTGCTGCGGACGAACAAGTGGGCCGCACGGATGAGTATTGCGAGGCTTGTTTTTGGATTTGATGCTGCGAACGGGAGGAGGAGGAGGAGGAGGAGCCCTGTATGCTTGGCGGACGCGAGGCTGGGGTGTGCTGACGAGTGTCGACGGGTGTTTTTATAGTGCTTGGTTACGTATGTAGGGCGGGATGAGATGGTGATCGATGATGACGATGAGTATGCATACATGTAGATTTCTGATGATACTGACTGCTCAAGGCGATATTGCGACAATGTATGTTGGACGAGTGCATGCTTTTGGCTTGACAGTTCGCCTTATAGTGGCGATGCGATGCTGTGTGGATTGTGCCACGCGAGAAGCGCGAGGCCGGAGCTTTTAGTAAAGGCTCAGCCACTCACAGCCTGATGCTCATTTGTTTCAAAGATCCTTACAGTATCCCGATTCCCGAATGATCCGAGGGTTAAAGATAGCAAAGCGAAACATAACATGGCGGGCCGCAGTGTGCACGGGCGGACCTGCATGGCTTGACGCGCATGCGCATGCGCCTTTGCCTTTTGATGTGGTGCGTGGTACATCCGAGCAAGGTACCCAAGCCTCCTCAAGTGACGAATGACTACTCTCTGGAAAGGCCATCATGCATACTTACAACTACTGCGACCGACCTACACTCTTTATGTCACCGCTGCTCCTTCCCAACACCTCTCTCGCGGACGCCACTTGAGATCACCAACCTGCAACGGCTCTCCATCTTCACTCTCCACTGAAACAGCGCCAGGGTCTCTACGCTACATATAACCGCCCTAACCCGCACGCGCATTGCACATCCTCTGGCACAACAACCACGCTACTCTACGCATACCACCATGCTGGACGAGAATCTCCCGGCATTCTTCCTCAAGCCTTCGCCAGACGGCGTCAAGCACAACCGCGCCTTCTACCTCTCATATCACGGCTCCGACCCTGAACCCGCCTATGCGCTCCACCACGCCGATCCAGCCTCGCCATCCGCGAACCACAAGAACTGTTACGCCGCGGCTCTTTTCGACGCATACCAAACCGAGATCCTATACGGAGAGGTGCTAGCGAGGCCAACATGGAACCAGCCTACGCTTTCGCAAGAGGAGATCAGAAGGAATGGTGGAGTACCGCCTCCGCCTTTGCCTGTGCTGCCACATGAGTTTTTTGTACAACTCTACAACCCCGACCAGCAGATCAAGTGCGCAGTGAAGGAAGGGAAGTGGGGATCGAGCGATAGCTATGAGTTCAGTATGCCTGAGACTTCGTTCCGGACTCCTTCTGCTTCAAATCTGGATCGTGGCCAGGATGATCCGTCAAGTCTCGCGATCACACCCAAGGTCAACTTTGTATGGCGTAGGGAAAGTAAACTGAGCAGGGATTTGACTTGCTACATGACCGGCAAGAGCACAGACACGGAGAAGAAGAAATCGAAGAAGGATCCGGATATTGCCATAGCGCTGTGGCGAAGCTTGAGGGAGATGACCATCTACGAATCGAATCTGGGTAGAGTCGACATCGAGGATCCGAAGGGACTGGAAGTCGTCCTTCTGCTAAGCGCAGTCGTCATCAAAGATCTGTACTTCTCAAGTAAAGACCGCATGGCCGAAGTCTTCAACATCGCAGACGGCGGCCCACGAAAACTCTCAGCAGCAGGCCGCAAGCTCTCAAGTCCGCCACAGATGTATCCCGCCATCCCTCCTCCCGGCTCAATGGCACCAGCAGTCCAACCACCCACATCAAACGACATCAAACGCAACTCCCTCCCTCGCCTCCAAACAACACCACCCATGTCCTCGCCACCACGACCACCACCCATGGCCGACCCACGCGCCCAATGGGAACTCGATGCCGAAACCGCCCGCCTCCGCGCCCAAGCCGAGAATGAAAAACGCGCCGCCGACCGCCGCCGTCGTGAGCGCGAAAAGGCAGACGAAGCCGAGCGCCGCCGCCTGCAACGCATGGTCGAAGAAGAACAGCGCGAAGCAGCCCGCAAACAAGCCGCCATCGACGCCGAGACCGAACGCTTACGCAGACTCTACGGCGCGCCGCAGCAGCCTAAGAGGCCTCGCCAGCGCCAGGAAGGGCCGTACATGCAATCCATCCCTCAGCAGACGCAGATGAGTCTTGCGCCGCCGCAACCTCATGGGCGATCAAGTAGTAGTGGTAGACTGGGCAGCAATGGGTTGTATGTGAACCCCAGCGCCAGTGCGAGTGCCGTGGTGATGTCTGGCGGAAATCCGGGCGCAAGTGCTCCGCGGCCGACGAAGAAGAAGAGTAGTTTCTTTGGCTTGAGGAGTTCGAGCGATGATGGGGAGCAGAAGAAGAGGTTGGCGAAGAAGAGTAGCGCTATGTGGTGATGATGCCCTGATTGTGGTTCTGATATTGCATGGACTGAGCGTTCCTGGAGTTCGAAAGGCTGCTTTTTTTTTCTTTTTTGGTTTTGGCTGAATACCCATCATGGTCTTTAGGATCTTTACGATATATCTTGTTTATACAATTTCATCATTCAAAGGATGATGACTTCTCCTCGGACGAAAGCTCTAGATAGTCGCAACCTTCGCTAAATTCGTGCTCGTCGTTGCGGCTAAGGTAGGCTAGAGGAATCGCTTCGAGTGGTCCTGTTGATTAATTTGCTGGTGGTTGTTGGATGGGTGCTTATTAAGGTAGGGTAGGGCTGAGGCGCTAGGCTGGATTTGGGGAGTGGTACCCTGGTCGCTGTGGAGCTGTGGCTCCACCGCTTCAGACTTGCGATCCTCCTCTTACACGTTGAGCTACTCTCACCTGTAGGCTGACAGTTGTCTTCAACTCGGCGATGTAACTGCTCGTTGAGGTCCGGGGAGGGTAGAATGACTTGACATTCATGATAACGCTCTCCGATGATTGCCTATCACTGGTATCGACTTAACAGGAACAGCCTCACCCCAAGGCAGTCCGGAGCTTGATCGCAATACTTCTAGCAAACATGGCAGACACTAGCTTCCATTTCATCAACACAACTGGGCCAAAAGTGCCAAAGGATCCGGCGTTACGTACATTGATTCGCAAGCAGGCGATGAAAGATGTCGGCATCGCACGGAAGAAACGTGGCGGGTACGGTCGTGTTAACCTACGGCAACCACCCAGCGATGTCAATTCCCATGCCCCAAAAGGGTCATCAAAGAGCAGTGGTACTTCCACTGATACAGACGATCTCAGCCGCGTAACACCGGACTCGGATTTTGCTTCATCTGCCCCGACAACGGACACGGATGCTACCACTCCAGACAACCAGCTTGTCCCGTCAAGGCAGATGGACACATGGCTGACTGATCAAGATTGGTTGATGCCTCTCAACGGCCCTCCCGCCACTGACTACGAGAAATTACGCATGAAGTACCACTTCGACATCCGTGACCTATCCATCCTGACCAGCTTCAACATCGGCACGGGCACTATGCTTGCGATCTCTAGCAACCCGGAGCTCCTCACAACCCTTCTTGGCTCGCAGATGCAGTCATACTTGCAGTTCATTCCCATTCGCTACGGCCACAAGCCTTTCTTGACTGCGGTGATTGATTGTGTTTCTGCCAAGGTGCATAGCAAGCTATATCCCCGGAACGAAATGTTCGAAGGCATGATCCTGCGAATGTACGCAAAAGCCCTAGCGCAGCTGCAGGTAGCTGTTGCAGGAGATGAGAGTAGTTTAGACCCAGACCTACTCTGCGCGATCCAAATGCTTAGTTTGCATGAGGTGCGTGCTGATCATTGAGCTTATCACAAACCACTCCTCCACTAACATATACCAATCAGATGCTTGAACCCAGCCGCACAGCCGAATACCTGCATCACGTCAACGGCTCAGCGCTCGTCGTCCAACGTCGCACCCCTTCTCGCTTCAAAACAGAATACGAGAAAATGCTCTTCCACGCGCACATCGGGCCCATCTTCAGCGAAGCCCTCATGAACAATCAGCGCTGCTACCTCGAGCAACCCGAATGGATGCGCCTATACGAATCTCTCATCGAAGACACCCCTCACCTCACCGACCGCAGCGAAATCGTCATCCGCCTGCGCATGCAAATGCTCGGTCTCAGCGGCATGCTCCCAGACGTCACCGACGCCATGGATCCAGACTCCCCAGACTCAGGCCAGCAGCTCACCCTCGAGCTCAAAGCGCGCGAGACCCACACCGCCCTTCTGAAATGTCTGGAATCCTACAAGGCGCACGTCATCCGCACCTCCATGACATCCGTCCCACAGTCCGAACTCGCGCTGCGTCGTGAGATCTACGGCACCGCTCTCGAGACGCTGTGCGTCTACAAGCGAATCCTCGCGACTTTTTGCGAAGCAGAGCGGTTGCAGCTCGAAGGCGAGGCGCAGGCTCTCGCGGCGCGGCTATTGGAACTGCAGACGCAGCCGGCGCCGAGGCATTCGTGGATCTACAGCGAGCAGGAAAAAGGCGTGGCGGAGGTTGTGCTGGTGACGAAGGAGGAGTGGGAGAGGGATTTGAGTGGGGTGGGAAGGGAGGAGAGGTGGCGTTTGGCTTGTGAGCGGTGGAGGAAGTTTAATCGGTATCTCCATAAGGAGGGGGCTCCTGGGGTTTGAAATGGCTGCGGTGCTTTGATATGCATGCATTGCAGCTCACAGAGAAGACCGGACTGCGGAGGAATTGCTGGCGGTACTTTGGATCTTCGATGAACGAAACCTCTCATTACACCCGGACAGAAAGAGACCTAATCCTTGAAGTCAACGAACGCAAACCAAACAACCAGGAAAACCTCCCGTCACCAAGCCAACTTCCTCCATCAAAGGCCAAAGAAACTTTCAGAACCCGTCAAATCTCCCTCGCAGCAACGACCCTCCCAGCCTGCCAAAGCCCCATGATCGGAATGGCAATACTCCACGCATAAGCCGCCGTCCTCGCATACGCCAGCTTGTCGCTCTTGATCGTAAGGTACAGCGCGACGTACAGCGCGCGCGCCCCGAAGAACCCAAGAGCCATGCTATTCAAGTCCTTAGCCGGCAATTGTGCGACATTACCCGCAACCTAGCCGTATGGATCAGTACACGCTCCTCAAATCAAAACGATCATCATAAACTAGGAGGAACGATCGACCACACTTACCACCGCCACCGCAAACAGCGGAAACACTTCCAGGCAGTTCAGATGCGCACCGCGCGCTCGCACCAAATGGTTCCAGGTCGCGGCGGGGAGTTTGGATTTCCAGACTTCGAGGTTTGTGCGCGGCATGGCTTTGGAGGAGGTGTTGGAGGTTAGGTGCATGAGGCGGGCGGTGACGTAGGCGTGAGGGAGGAGGCCGAAGGCGAAGGCGAGGGGGATGGAGTGGAGGGAGTAGTTGGGGGAGGTCGTGGTGGACATTTTGTTTCGGGGAGGTTTGGTTGGTTGTATGGGATGGTTATCGCGTGAAGGTTGCGAGATAGGTGAATGGTTCGATGGCCCTGTTTCGATTTGGTGTGGATGGAGTGATCGAGAAAGGAAAACATTGTTCGATGATGAGATGAGTGCTACTTATTATATATCAATGTCTGTCGCGAGACTTTTTTGATCATCATTCTCCGTGTTTTTTTTTTGGATACCTCAAACGAGACTGTGGTCCTAATCGGGACATTTGTTGTACATCCTACCACTGTCTGGAAATGGTTTAGTCTGAGTGGTAGGCTGAAGGATCGAAACCCTGCATATAGCAAGCTGCACTATGCTTCGGGTTGTGCCATTGTGTGTATCACGAGCGTGCAAAGGGTCTTTGCATGTATGCATGTGTTGTATCATAGAACTGCCTGACGATACCTCGTTACTTGTTAGTGTTGGAGCTATCGCTTGTCGATGATTCGTCTGAACTGCTTGAGCTTGCTTTGTCGAGGGATAAGATACAGACATATTGCTTGTAGCTTCCACGCGATGCCATATTGCTCCGTTTCAGACCTCATACATGAGAACCTGTGGTTCTAGCATGTGGTACTAAGTTAGCAATATATGACCAAGTATTCAGGGTCATCAAAGGACAAAGGAAACAAATGACAAAGCTTCCATTCCCTTGCTCGTCATGACTCTCCTCCTACCAAATTTAGCCGCGCCGGAATATCGTTGCACCGAAGGCGGCTTGAAGATTGTCAGATAGGCAGGGTAAAATGGTAGAAGTGGATATGAACGTCCTTCCACATGGACCGACTGCCTCCGGCTCCACTGCCACCACGCGCAACCGGCAGTGTGCAGTGTGCAGTATAGTCGACATGGCGAGAGAGCTCGCGTGCTGCTCCCTAGCGCCATCGTCCATTGGGCGCGAGCTCGTTCGCTGGCGGCTGCCACCCTGCCCTGCCGAGGCCGACTTTAACCACACCCAGCAACATCGCTCGAGTCCATAACCACACCGTATACCAACAAATACACCTCATGACTGACGATATCCACGACCACACGCCAGAAAGCTGAGACACGATTGCAGAGTATGCACGTGACGAGCAGCCAGAACAGTCCTTCCTGCGAAACATAGCGCCCAGCTCGTGCTAGCGCCAGAGGCCGACACCGACTCACTACGCCGCCCACTGCAATGTCCGAGGGACCATCCGCCGCCGGCACCCCTCGCCAACAGCAAAGCTCCTACCCTTCGCCTTCTCGAGATGCTCGACTACCTTTCTACCAACATGTCGGCGACGACCAGCGCCAGGACCCGGAGCCCAACAGCGACGTTCAACAGAATGGCGGCGCATCACGACAAGACGGTGACCAGCCTCACCGCCAGCTCTCTGGGTCCGACTTCGTGCCAGACGACCCTCAGATGCGCGCAAACCTGGAGCGTATGGTGTTTGGATCTCTCGGAAATCTAGGCGCTCTCCTACCATCATCCTCACAAGCGGAACAAGATGCACATTTCGCTGCAGCTGCTGGCCACGGCAATGCCGCCTTTTCGCATACCAACGGAAGCCCAGATCGCGGTCCTTCTCAGTCGTCGCGCGAGAAGGCACCCGGAAGAACAAAAGTTTCACGGGCGTGTGACGAATGTCGGCGGAAGAAGATCCGATGCGATGCGCAAGACGAGACGGGAACAGCGCCGTGCTCTCACTGCTCGAGAAGTGGACTCAATTGCGCTTTCAGCAGACAGCCATTGAAGAGAGGGCCGAGCAAAGGATACATCAAAGAACTCGCAGAGAGGCTGCAATCACTGGAGCAACAGGTGCACGAACCTGGTGTCGGCGGTCCACACCACCAGGCAGAGATTCAGCAGGTGCAGCGTGCGATCGCTGAGAACATACAACAAGGTGGATATGGACAAATGATGCAAGTTCAGCGTAGTCAAGGTGGACCGCAGGTAGATTACGGTCTAGGGCAGCCTTCACATAATGCAGTCCATGCGATGGAACCGCGAGTTGGAGAGAAGAGAACACATTCGGTGGCTGAAGGGCGCTATGGCAGTATGTCTGGAGGATGGAATAGCAACGCCAGGCCTATGCCATTACCGTCTCAACAAGCACCACATTTGCCACCCCAAAGCCACCATCCCGGTTACCAGCCTAGCTATTCTCAATCGCAGCCGACAACACAGCCACCCACACCCTCATATCACAATGCACAGCCTTTCTGGAGGATGGGCACTATGGAACCCAGACAGGATACCACAAGCCTGCCGTACGAACCACCAGATGCACACGCCACTACCAGCATCACTTCTTTCGACTGGGATGAGAGTGTTGTCAACGAGTATTACCGTGTTATCCACCAGACTTTCCCCTTGTTACCGAACAACAAGAACCGGCTGAGACAACGGCTGGGCGAATGTCCTGCATCACTTCGAGAAGCATTCTTGGCTGCATTGGACTGCTACATGCGAACATTCCCAACCACAACTTTACCGCCAAACATTGGATATCCGCAAGCTCTGAAACGTGCAGCAGAACTACTCGCCAAATACCCATTCGACAATCCTAGCACACACACCAATGCAACAAACCTTGTGTATCTGCAAACATTGCTCATCATGGCTTTAGAGAGCGACAATCATGGCCCAGCCACAATCAGAGGTCAGGCAGGCCCATCGCGTGCGGAATGGCTTGGCCGTGCAGCTGGCGTGGCTGGACAAATCCAGATCAATACAATACCAGCTCCCAGTCAAAGCGTAATGGAAGGCGATCGTGACAGCGAAGACCGCCTGGCTCGCCGTGTCTGGTGGGTCCTGTTCATTCTAGATCGCTGGCATGCATCATCGACTGCAGACTTGCTCAAATTACCCGAGAACAGTCTGGTCCTCCTGCCTGAAGATCAAATTCTACTTGGTGAGAGTACCTACCACCTCGCTCGTCTATCTTTCATCATTGGCCACCTTGCTTCCATCCTTACGACCACAAAGACACCATCAACAGATGTCATGGCTCCCTCGAATCCAGCATCAGCACTGCTAGGTCTCACTCTTGCAGGAGAAATCGACCGCTTCCGCGAATCCGTCGAGAGTGTCTGGGGCACGCTCAACCTCGTCCACCTCTCATACCATCACTGCCACCTTCTCATCAAGCGCCTAAGCCCAACAACAGAACCAGTAGAACTCATCGAGCACGCCGTCAAAGTTGCCACAGTCCTCAACTCCCGCTTGACACCCGTCACGCCACTGAACCACCACTTCGGCGCCCTCGCAGCCATGACTCTTTGCGAGCTCTGCGACGTCCCCATCACTCGCGCAGAAGCCCTCCGTGGTCTGGATCAGATGGTCGAATGTCTCGGCGAAGGCAGAGGGTTGGCCGGCAAGCAGGAAAGCGAGGGCTGGGACGGTGCAATCCGAGAGCTCGTGGTGAAGAAGAAAGAGCGCATGCTTGCGCAGGGCGATGCGGATGGGTTGCAGGGTTTGGCGGATGCGGCGGTTGGGGATGCAAGCAATGGAAGTGGGAGTGGGAATGTGAACTTCGATCCGACTATGTTGACGAGGTATGGATATTTGACTGCTCTCGGGCAGGGGATCTTTAGGTCGAAGTGATGACGGTGAGGCGGGTTGTGTTCGAATAGCTATTTATTATGATACCCTTGATTTTTCTTGTTTCTCGAAGACATACAAGTTTTTTTTTTGTGGTAGGTCGTTGTTCCACTCTTCCTTCCAACCAACCAATTTGTGATACGCTCCTAAGTAAAGTAAAGCAGCTCCATTCGATAGCAAATCGCCTCTAACTTCAGATCACCACTGATATCGTTCGAGCATTCGCGTTCTTTAGTAATCTCGGTTCCACAAAAAGCGGCGATAACGAGGTGGGTGCGGAGAACAGCTGCAGGCGAGGGTACGTGATGCTCGCCATGTGCGCATCATTATTGTTAACGGGACATACATGCCGAATGTACACATATATATGAGAGAAATCGTTCCTCGCTGCAAATCTGGAAGTAGGGCCTCAATAATTTGCTTTTTCTCTGGATCGATCGTGCAACCTGTTACCCCTCCGAAGACCAATCTTACCGACTACCTAAGATATACCGACTCCATCAACCTACTCTAGAAAAACGGCGATACTACAGCTACTACAGATATCAACATGTCCAATCCTTCTCCGGGAGAGTTGTTCAGCGTGGAGGGAATGGTGGTGGTGATCACTGGCGGTGCTACAGGTATGTAATCGCCACTGCAACAACACATACGCACAGCAGCCAGCTAACAGCTCGCAACCAACAGGCATCGGCCTAATGATGACGAAAGCATTCGCCCTCAACGGCGCCCACAAGGTCTACATCATCGGCCGCCGCAAAGACAAACTCGACGAAACCGCCAACCTCTCCCCAGACAACATCGTCCCCATCGTAGGCGACGTCACAAGCAAAGACTCCCTCACCAGCATCGCCGCCCAGATCAAGCAGGAAACAGGCTACATCAATCTCATCTGCTGCAACAGCGGCACAATGCCCCCCGCCATCCCCGTCAAACCCACCGCCACCACCTCAGTAGCAGAATACGCTCAAGCGGCTCTGCAGCTAGACCCGCAAGACTGGGCCACCACCTTCGCCACAAACTCCACTTCCATCGCCTTCACCACCTTCGCCTTCCTCGAGCTCTTGCACGCTGGTAACGAAAAAGGCAACGCCCCAGGCCGCAAATCCCAGGTCCTCGTCACAACCTCTATCGCAGGCTACCTCCGCAACCCCGGCTCGAACCTCGCCTACGGCGCCTCCAAAGCCGCCGCAACGCACCTGGTAAAGCACCTCGCCGGCACTCTGGCACCTTTTAGTATCCGCGTCAACGGAATCGCGCCGGGACTGTTCCCGAGCGATCTTGCGGAGGGGTTGATTGCGGGTGTGGGCGCGAAGGGCGATCCGGGGGTGGAGGGGAGTATTGATGCGAAGGTGATTCCGGCGACGAGGACGGGGGTGGAGAGCGATATGGCGGGGACGGTGGTGTGGATTGCGAGTAGGGCTGGGGCGTATTTGAATGGGAACGTTACGGTTTTGGATGGGGGGAGGGTTAGTCAGTTGCCGGGGACTTATTGATTTTTTTTTTTT
>Ga0265797_10004789_pt1 | contig 20329 bp, 11 predicted proteins | sample P2T30metagenome_FD_192433 | JGI IMG/M metagenome (GOLD analysis project Ga0265797, IMG submission 192433) | Plant litter microbial communities from East Loma Ridge, Irvine, California - P2 T30 | ecosystem: Environmental > Terrestrial > Plant litter > Unclassified | place: USA: California...
AACTTGCTTAACTAGCGCGTAGAGTATAGCGCCTATACTATCGTAAGCGTTAGCAATAATAATCTTAGAGGTACCTACCTAATATAGTAGTTAGCAGTAGTAGCAGCAATAATAGTTGTGCGCGTAAGCGTATTCTTAATAACTAAGCCTAATGTAATATATTCTAGAGTTAGTAGGTTAACGCAATATAGTGTAAAGGCACTATACACTATAACAGTAGGTAGATGCCTCTATTAAAATAAGATATTGCGTACAAGTAGATTTACTCGTACGGTAGAACTTTTAAAGTTCCTTGCCTAATTAAAGCTAGTCCCGATTAGGTAGAGGTTGTAGGTTTAATCTATAATAATAATAAAGTAATTTAGCTTAAATTAGAGGTTTCTAGCGTAAATAATACTAAATTACTACTAACTAGCTTCTAGAACTCTATCTAGAACTACTAATACGTAATTTACACTAATCTACTTACTTCTTACTTATATCTACTTATTATACTCTATATTACTCTAATTTAAGCCTTAATAGCTTTTTACGCCTTATCTTAGCTATAACTATTAATTATAAGATCTCTATAAGCTACTTCTACGTGCCTAAGCTTCTTAAGATAACTTTTACGCTATATACTAGTTACTTATAGTCTTAGAAGCTTAATAAGTCTTATATATTTAACTACTATAGCTATATATTTCTAGTTCTTAATACTAAGAAAGAGAAGGCTATTTTTACTAGTATAATTAAGAAAGTAACTAGCTCTAAGTCTAGTAATAATATTACTTAGACTATATAATATAGCTACTATTAGATTATAAATAAGTAGTGCTTTACTATAAGTCTCTTTTTTACTTTATTTTAGCCTCTATTACTTTCTATTAGCCTCTAGAAGGCTAAATAGTAGTAAATAACTTTAGAATAAGTAGTTTTAGTGTATTTTAGCCTATTTTAGGCTATTTTAGACTAATACTAACTAATATAGTCTCTAGAAGACTTTATTAATCTAGAGACTATTTATAAGCTTATTTACTAGTTAGACACTAGTTAGAAGCTTTTAGATAAAAACTCTATTATTCTATACTCTAAAGCCTTTAGTAATAATTTAATAGTTACTATACTATCTATATAAGACTTTAAGCGCAGTAAACTACGTAAATTAAAGATAGATCTAGTAGACTTATATAAGAGAGTTTATAATAATATTATTATATAAGTTTTACTTTATACTAGCCTTTTTTAGCCTATTATAGCTTCTTATAATTCTTTCTATTCTCTCTAGAGTTAGTAGAGTATCTATAGAGTCTAAATAAGCTATTTTAGCTTAGAATAGCTTCTTTTAAACTCTTTTAACTAACTTTAGTAGAAACTACTTCTTTAATTAGAACTATTTATAATTTTATTTTAGTACGCTTTATAGCTAAGTTACTACTAAGTCTAGTGTATATTCTAATAATAAGACTAAGGCTAAAGCTATAGTTACTAGCTTTAATAATAGTACTCTTTACGCGTTTAAAAAGAGAGCTACTAAGGTTACTAGTATACTTAATAGTAGATTACTATTTAAGTAATTAGTAAGTTTTAAAATACTTTCTTTTAGGCTCTTTTAACTCTAATTAGCTTATTATAGATTATTAGTAGTTACTTTACTTTTTTTTATTTTTACTTAGTCTATTCTAGTCTATTTTAGTCTATACTAATCTCTTCTATAGCGCTCTATCTTAAAGCCTATCTTATAAGCTATTATTTCTAATATTAATACTCTAAAGAAAGCTATCTAAGGTTTTAAAAAGAAGCTTACTACTCTTCTAAAAGATAGGCTTTTTATAAATAAAAAAAGCTAGCTTAAGAAGTAGATTAAAAATAAGTAAAATAAGATTAAGCGCTTTAGAGCTAGTATTCTTTAAGTTACTCTTAGATAACTTTTAATAGTCTCTTATAGCCTATCTTAGTCTATTTTAGAGTAATATAAGCTTTTCTAGTATATTTAGATAGAGTTTAATAGAGTTTACGTAGAATTAATTAGAGTTAAGAGATATTAACTAAAACTAATCTTTTTTAGCTCTATATAGGCTGTTATAGCTTAGTCTAGTCTAGAGTAATACTTATAGATAGATCTATTCTTATAAATATAAAAAAGTCTATATCTATAATTAAAGTTATTTATCTATATAAATTTACTTAAAGTATAATATTTAAGTTCTTTAAAACTAATTATAAAGTCTAAAAACTAATAATTTTTACGCTAGAAAGTAAGTTAGAGTTAGATAGTTATAAGCTATTCTAGTTTAAGATACTATTAAATACTTTAAAAAACTCTATATAAAGAAAAAAGATAAAGATATACTTTAGTTTATACTAGAGTAGCCTATTATAGCTTAATATAACTTATCTTCTCTCTTTATAAAGCTATCTATAGTATTACTTTATAAGCTAGGCTTTTAAAAACTTTTTATACTACTAGATACTTTTCTTATTCTAGAACTTCTATAGTGTATTAGCTAAGATATTTAGATCTAGTTTCTATAAGTTTTCTTTCTCTAAGTATCTAACTTATTTAATTAGATACTTCTATTAGTTATTCTTATTACGCTATCTTTTAATAATATATTCTACTTAATATATATTATTACTAAATTCTTTTAAAATATTCTACTTAAACGCTTTAGAGTATAGAATAGTACTTTTTAGACTAAAAGACTTAAAAAGTAATATATAAAATACTAGATAGACGCTATTAAGTTCTAGAAGATTAATCTAAAAAGCTAAAAGGCTAATCTAGTCTATAATTTTTTTAGGTCTAAAAAACTTCTAATCTAGCTTTTTCTTTAAGTAAGTACTTCTAATATATTAGTTAGAGACTAGAACTTAGTCTTCTATTTTTAAAGGTATTAGCGCGTAGTACTTATTAGCGTACTTTTTTTAGTAAGTATTTACTATTTTAATTTTTCTATAGTACTCTTACTATAGTTTAATTACTTATTTAGTAAAGCTAGTCTCTATAGAGCTTTCTTTCTTACTAAGAGCTAAATTAGACTAATTTACTTTATAAGAGTATCTTCTATAGTAAACCTAAAATAGAGTAATTCTAGTAGTAGAGTAGATACTATTATTATACGTAAACTCTCTAATAGATATCTAGCGCGCCTAATTATTCTATTCTAGAGAGTAATAGTAGTAAAAGTACTACTCTAAAATCTAGTTCTATCTTTTAGTTTAGCTATTAGTCTAAGAATAAAAAGTAGAAGTAAGAACTCTTTTAGTATTAAGATAGTAAAGAAAAGTATTCTAATACTTAGAGTTTATTAAAAAACTTTAATCTAAGATAATATACTTTAGTACGCTATAAAGTTAGATAACTTTACGTATCTAGGTCTATACTAGATTAGTACTATTCTAATTAGTTTATACTAGTATATAATAGACTATTTTAGTTAATCTATCTATAATAACTAGTATAGTATTATACTTTATACTAGAAACTATACTAGATAGTAGTTCTATAATAAAGTCTATTATTACTTTCTTCTAAAAGTAGTTAGATATTAGAAGAAGCTATAGTAGGCTATAAAGCTTATATCTTATAGAAGTAGACTTTCTATATATAAAGTAATCTTTATAGTATTACTCTATATTCTTATATATACTCTTCTAAAAGTAATACCTTTATAGCTTTTCTAAAATATATTTTACTTTAAAGTAACTTATAAAAGAGTTATTATAATATTCTTAAAGAGCTTATAACTTCTTTTTAGTAGTTACTAGTATTCTTACTATATAATAGCGCGTTTTAGCTCTATCTAAGCTAGATTAGTTATTTTTAGACTTAAACTTATCTAAAGTATCTAATAAGATATAATCTATCTTATTATACTTCTCTAGAGTCTAAGATTCTAGTATAGTATACTTACTAGCCTAGTTAAAGCTTTTAAAACTTTTAGTAAGGTTTTATTATTTCTTAGTACGCTTAGTAAAGTAAGTCTATACTATAGCTACTAAAAGAAAGGTTTTATTACTATTAGTTATAAAGTCTCTTATAGACTAAATAAAAGCTTTATTATACTTTTAGATAGATTTCTAAGTCTCTACTATATAATTAAAGTAGTAAAAAAGCTTATTTATAGAGTTTATAGACTTTATCTTATAGTATATATTAAAATTAAACTTAGATAGTATAATATAAGACTTAACTTATTAATAGTTAAGAGTTTTAGTTTCTATAAACTATTTTAGATTCTAATAGTTAGTCTAAAAGTTAAAGTATATACTCTCTAGATATTAGCGCTAATACTCTAAGCTCTTAACTATTATAAGTAGCTTCTAGTTATACGTATTATAATTATACTCTACTATAATAAGCTTATATAAAAAGAAGTTAACTAGACACTAATAGTACTCTTTAGCTCTATTTAGTATATATTAGCTTAATATACCTATAATTATACTATTTAAGATATCTATCTTAGTCTTAGTCTTTCTATCTTACTTAAAATAAGTTAAGATAGAAATATTTAAGAAAGAGTCTTTTAGCTTCTAAAAGGCCTCTTTAGCTTTTTTATTAAGATTAAGAATCTAACTCTTCTCTCTTCTTTAGATATAGCTACTTTTAGCTACTTCTAGTCTCTTCTAGATTAGTTTAGTTAGAGGTAGAGTAAGCTAGAAGAAACTAGTAATAAACTATTTATAGTAGTTTATAAAGCTAATAAATATCTAAATTTTACGTACTATACGTAGCTTAGGCTATTCTTAGATTATCTTAATTCTATTCTTATTAATTTTAATTCTCTTAGAAGAAACTATATACTTAAAGTACTTAGTACACTAAGTATACTACTTATACTTTAAAAGCTTTAAAAATAGCTTTATATTACGTAATCTATATAAGACTTTCTTAATATAGCTTTTATACTCTTCTTTAGTATTAGAAAAGATAAGAATATTATCTAAGTATATAATATAGATTATATTAATTAATTTTACTAAAACTTAATAGATATAAGTCTAAAACTACGTAGAAGCGTTTATAAGGCTAAAGAGTATTATAGTATACTTAAAACTACTATATCTTATATAAAAGATAGTTTTCTACTTATTACTTTTCTTAATATATACTCTATAGTAAGCCTCTTTTATATCTAGTTTAGTATAGAACTTAGCGCTAGCTAGTCTCTCTAGAGACTCTATAATAAGTAGTAAAAAGTACTAATTCTTAATAGTAACTTTATTAAGGCTTTAGTAGTTAATATATAGTTTTATACTACTATTTTTCTTCTTAGTAAAAAGTATAGGCGCCTCTACTAGAGACTTACTATACTTAATCTACTCTTATACTAAGTACTTATCTAAATACTTATATAAGAGCTCTAACTCTATTTTAGAAAAGTTATATAATAGCTAGTAAAGCGCTATAGTTTTAAGTAGTAAGTTAATAGCTAAGTCTTATAAACTATAATTAGTAAAAGCTCTTAAGTTATCTTCTAACTCTAAATAGGTAAACTTAGCGTATTATAGAGGTAATCTATTCTTTTTAGCTTTTTCTAAGCTAGACTAGAGCGCTAAAACTATAAGATAGCTATATATATCTAATATAGAATTATATATAGTCTTCTTAAACTTCTTAGTCTCTTCTAGCGTAATCTTTCTATAGATAGTTTTATTTTTAGACTTAGTACTCTAAAAGAGTAGCTTCTACGTGTAGTAGCTAACTTTTAGATAATACGTGTTTATCTAAAGTAAATCTAAGTATATCTAATACTTATAGACTTCTATAATAATATATAGAATATTCTAGATCTTTTATTTTCTATAAGAATCTACTATCTTTATAGTTACTATACTAGTACTATAAATCTTTAATTCTTTACTATTTACTCTATCTACTAATAGCTTAGATAGAAAGTAAACTAATAAGCTTTACTCTATAGTAAGTAATACTAAAATAAGATTTAACTAAAAACCTCTATCTACTAAAGCCTTAATAGGCTCTAATTAGCTAAGTAATACTTTTACTATTAGTAGCTTTACTAGCTTAGAGTAAAGCGTATTATAAAAAAGTCTTAAGTTCTAGAATACTAGGTCTAGAGTAATATAGATAGCTAAGAAGAACTCTAGCTTCTCTATTTACTACTTTTTTCTAATTCTTAACTAGATAAGCTCTTAGAGTCTTTCTTTAACTTTAGATAGTCTTTCTAGAAGTATCTAGTTTTATTACACTTCTAATAGACTATATTAGAGTCTTTTAAACTATTTTAGTCTAGTTTAGCTAGTTATAAGTTAGATTTTACTAAACTAAACTTTTTAGTCTTTTTTTAGGTCTATAAAAGCTCTAAAAAAGAGTTTTAGGCCTAATAGCTATAAAACTTTTTTTTATAAGCTAGATACTTAAAAAGCGTAGTAGTATACTTTATCTTACTCTAATAGTAGTAAGCTAAAATATTAAGCTTAGAGACTATATTATAGTCTTTCTAGTCTTAAAGTAGAAGTTCTTTCTAAATATTAGAAAGAAGAGTGCTTATAAAGTCTATATAGCGCTACTTTTCTAAATAATTTTTTAGTTTACTATAAAGCGTATTAAAATAGACTAAAAAAGAGTTAGAATTCTAATCTAGCCTTTATTTAGTCTACTTAAGTCTATTATAAGCTATAAAGCGCTATAATAACTCTAGACTAAGCGTATTAAGTATAACTACTTTAAGTTTCTTCTAGATAGATATCTAGAACGCTTTAAGTCTTATATAGTCTTAGAAGTAGATATCTTAAGTAGACTAAGTAGTTTTATTAAGAAACTTTATAGTAAAGTTTACTTTTTAAGTACTTAATAGAAAGATAGAGAGTACTTCTTTAAAGATAGCTTTATAATCGCGTATCTAGTAGTTATACTATAACTAGTTACGTATAGTAAATATCTCTAGGTTTTTAGAGTATAGAGCTTCTAGATTTAACTAGAACTTATCTTTTTAAGTTAAAGTATAGTAGGTAATATCTTTATTAAGAGCTAAGTAGTTACTTATAAGTATTTTATACTTTAATTCTCTAAAATAAACTATATCTTACTAAGTATACTTTAGCTACTTCTATTTATGTAACTCTTTAAGTTTATAGATTAGCGCAGCCTACTTATTCTTACTTTTAATAGTAGTAGACTATAAGAGTATAGTTAGCTTTATAATAGACCTAATTAGCGTATTTCTACCTTTAATAGTTAAGGCTAAGTTAGTAATACTTAAAAAGGCTTCTAATAGGTCTATAAGCTCTTTAAAGAAAGGTATTACTACCTCTAAAGATAAAGAAGCTAATTTCTTCTAGTTATTATTTATTATATATAAAGATAATATAGCTTACTTACTACTACGTTATATTACGCTAGAGAGATCTACTTTAGAGCTTATTATATCTAAACTATATATATAAAAGTATTACAAAGTAAAGTAATTTAAATATTAAATAATAGAGTTAGTTAAATACTAGATATATAATATTAGACTATTATTAGATATATTATTCTAAAAAGACTAGAGATAAATTACTACTAAGCTATAATAGTAATTTCTAGATATTTATAGCTAGTGCTAAGTTAGCCTAAGCTCTTTAGAGCTAGAACCTAATAGCTAAGATATTATTTATAAATATAAGTATTTTTTAAAAACTAATCTTAATATTTCTAATATTAATAAAAAAAATATTAATAGCTATAGTTATATAAGTTATAAAAGTAATAAAGATACTATAGTATATATTATATATTTTTTAACTATTAACTTACTATAGTATATATAATTTAATATTTTAGTTTTTTTATATTTTATTTATAGTACTATAATAATATAAAGTAAAATAAGCTACTTATAATTTTTAAATTATATAACTACTATATACGTAAAGGTACTTCTTATTAAATAAGAGAGATTGCAATTCTTAGAGTCTGTTGCTGTAGTTTTTAGAGAACGTAACTAGACGCAGACATAGAAGATGTGTGCTGTTATTTTAGAATGTAGAAGTGAAAGAGTCGGATAGAAGTAACGAGGTCCTTCGTCGAATCGACAGCTTTTATGCCTAGCTGTGGGGTGCAGCCATAAAGCTTGAATACCTTCAATGGAAGTTTTGCTCACAAGTTGGTGAGTCACGACGCCGACGGAAGGAGAACCATAGCGGCGTACTCTGACGGTTTCGAAGTGGACGCACATTACACCTATCATTCTTCGCTTTGACTCTCTCGCACATGAGTGTCTCAAGGGGGGGTTTTTTTTTGAATGACTGGGAGGAGTTGGTCCGAAACATGTGTATGAAGCCAGTGCCTTTAGTCAGACGCGACCCAGACAGAGACATAGAGTTGGATTTCCTCATATTTGGAGATCAGAAGCCGGAGAAGTGACCATGAGAGAGGAGGTTCTCAATCAAAAGGACAGCTTTTATATCTAGTTAAGCACCCAATCCGGACTGCTCTCCATGCGGCTTTCTTTGCGCGTTTTGAATCTCAGTACGCCAAACTTGACATAGAAACAATCTGGAAGAGAAACACATATACGGCTCAGCGCGCTCTTTTGATCGCACTGCACTGTTTGCGGACTGTGATGATCTTTTGACGTGCAACCAGGCGACTCCGCCAATCATGTCTTCATCCGCTAAGTCATTTCGGAAACAAAGAGGTAGGCGCAGGACATCTTTTGGGCCCATTGTGCTTTTAGAACAAGTAGGAAAGAATGTTTGTGGGAGAAGTGAAGCTCTGAAAGGGCGAGAAGCTCTTTATCTAGTCGTTGCAGAGCGAAGACTAGACTGAATTAGGCTTCGACGTTAGGCCTACAAGGCTTCAGCAAAGTGGCGAGAGATTTCCATGGTTCTCGCATCATCATGTTTCAGTCTTTCGGAATGCTCATGGCGGGAGAAGCGGCTGGTTTTCGAAGCATGAAGGCTTCGTACTGCTTTTTGGAAGATGCCGGCAGACGCACGACATGAGCACGTATCGTAAGGATTCTGGATATAGTAGTGAGATATGGGTGTTGAAGAAGGGAAGCTTTGCAAGAACAGAGGTCCTTTATATCCCCTCTGCGAAGCTACGACCCCGACATCTTGAGTACTCAGTCATACTTCGGTACGCCATCAAGGACTTCAACCTGGCGGCGACGCAACTCCATATATAAAGCAGAGATCTGGTTCGTTTTAAGCTCTCGGAGGACTCATACGGCATCCATTGCAACGTTTTGGTACATGAATGTGTCCTGGAATTGTTTTGGAGGGCACTGGACAGGCGCAGGACATAGTTCGAGGTCTTTGTTATTTTTTGAGAGATGAAAAAGAGGATTTGGTTAGAAAAAGAGACCTGTAAGATCAAGGAGGTACTTATACAGCTGATACGACTAACGCATTTCAGCGTAGCCTCTTAGCGACGACGCAAATACTGTGAAAGGTGCCAGCAAGTTCTCATGTGAGCGCGGCACTGTTTTTTGTTCTTCCTCCGAGAGTCTCATGCGACAAGATGAGTGCGTTTTGCAGCATCATAATGCTACAAACCGGTTTGGAAAGAAGCCGGACAGAGGCAGGTCATGTCGCGAAGGCCTGTTGATTTTGATAGAAACAACGGAGAATTGATGTGAAAGAGTAAAGCTCTGTCGGGCTGGAGAAGCTTATTTGGCATCTTCAGAATCGAGGCTTGACAGCATATTCCGCCGAAAATACAGTCTTTGAAGTCCGAGCGGGCGGCCAGAAAGTCTCATCGCTCACTGTTCCGCTGTTTTTCTGGTGGCTTTTGACGTTCTCGCTGGATATACTCATGGAAGAGCTGTAGAACCCTTCCAAAACATAACGAAAGCGTCGACTTCTTTTCAATCTCCGCGCAGCCAGTCGCGCACATATAGCATGCCATATACCGTTTTGGTATTTTGCAGAATAGGAATGTAATGAGAAGCAAGGAGCAAAAGCCCCGAAGACTTTATACGTATCCTAGACATGTACTGCTTTTTCAAAGAGCTCAGCCAGAAACACATGTAAACTTCTTCTCTCCGTTCTTGTGATGTGGGTCGACGAGGGCAAAGCAGAAGAACTGAATTCGGAGAGCATGACTGCAGCAGCATGGCGATGATTTGGGTCATTTTCTGGTCTCGGTGCGCCCACAGACATGGAAGAGGAATAACTTGCTTTTGGTGTTTTGATAATTTGAGAGTGCTGTAAGAAGTAAGAAGCCAAAGCCCTGGAACGGAGACCTTATACGTATTACAGACCTCAAGTGATTTGCCGATTCCAGCTCAGCGGGCCTCAGATGAGGAGGTTGTTTTTCGCCTTTGGTCGTGCAGAAAGCTGAGTTTCAGAGGCAAGTGGAAAGATGAAATCCTCGGAGGCCACGTCTTCCGCAGCATCGCAGAGCCAACAGCCATTTTCGATCTCCACGCGCCCGCGGGCATAGCTGTGCTTCGCAGAACTTTCGGTATTTAGATGAAATGAGAATGTCATAGAAGTGTGTGTGTTGCGGTATGCAACGCAAGAAGCATGAACCACCCCTTCTTCGTCTTTGTTATCACACTTCGACCGCGAGAAGCGGACATTAAAAGAAGGTATCTCACTTTTGATATCTCATGATGGCTATCGTCCGCCCAGAACTCCAACACCATTAGCATGTCGCTGGACTGTTTCTTGTGGTAGATCTCTTCCCGGCCTGGCACACACATATAGTGCTTTCTTCGCTGGTTCGGTATTTTTACAGTGTGAAATTTTGTAGGAATGCAACTTCCTAAAAGCGCGAGGTGTCAGGTCATATGTCGAACTTCCGTGGTTTTCCTGTTGAGTCCTGGAGTCGGCGGCAGACATAGCAAGGATTGCATTCTGCTTTGATGTTTCGTGATAGCTGTCGAGAGTCCAGGACTGCCACTCCATCATGACGATAATTTTGATGATTTTCCTTAAGAGTTCAACTCGGCCAGAGCCACATGCGATGCTTCTTTGCATCTTTGGTATAAGAAGATTGGAAGGTGTTATAGGAGTAAAAGTCCGAGACTTCAGCGTCTCAGAACCATTCGAAGTAGGCCGCGACCTTTTGATCTCAACTCAGGCGAACATGGTCCCATGTGTTATATTCTTAGGTAATCCGTAAAGCAAGGATAGAGTAGAGAGATGGGAGTCAAGAGAACCAGACTTCGACACCATGAAGATGAGGTCAGGCTCTTTGTTTTGAATCTCGGCACGGCTGGCCACACACATGCACCCCCACAGTTACTGTTTCAGTATTTGAGGGTTCGACGATGTTTTAGGAGGATGACAGCTGAGGAACCCAGGCTTTATAGCATCTAGCAAGCGCTCTGTCCTCTTCGGGTGTGGTTCCGAGCGCCCGGCTCGCACATGAGTATCACAAAAACTTTGTTATTTCGTAGATCGCAGACATTTCAAGAATGTGTGTAATCATAGCCAGAGTTCCAGGGACATGAGACTTGGAGCCAGTGTTTTGTTGACGTTTCTCTGCTCGATCCGACACACATGACCATCTTTGTTTGTGCTTTTGGTACTGGAAGTTCCGAAGTAGAACTAGTGGCGCGAACTCCACAACGCAGAAGCATGGAATGTCATCAGGATACTTTTGATCTCAGCCCGCGCGCACATAGGCAGATGATAATCAAACTTTAGTAAAACTTCCAGGGAGAAAAGTAGAAGTTTGTAAGAGTCAGAGAGACGAGGACTTCGCAGGCATGTACATTATGTGTTGCGCTTTCTTCCAGAGCTCAACGTAGACGCAGACACTCGAATCGATGCTTTGCTCTTTTCGTTTCGTGATGTAGGACAGATGAAAGTAAGTGTGATACAAGAAGACAGGCTAAGAATCGAGAGTCCGAGGCACTGGCAGCATCGGATAGTGGATAGTGCTGTTTTGTTGGTGCCAGCCAGCTCCACATACCTCCAGCATGTTGTCATTTTGGTGGTCCGCAAAGACGAGTGTGCGATAAGAGAAGAAGAGACTGGGTGTGGGATATTTGAGGTATCTCTTGTGCCTTTCTCAAACCACGACACTCCCAGACGTCATGAATCCTGCATCAGGCCGTTTTTGATATTTCGTAAAGACGAGTCTGCAGTAAGGGAAGAAGAGTTGGAGCGACCGAGACTAGGAAAACATACGGCTTGCTTCAGTACTTTTCTGTATCTTGACCAACGCGTCCTCATTTGGCAATTGTACGTCGTTTTTGGATGATTGGAAAGCGGGTATAACGCAAAACAGTACAGATAAAGTGAAAGGCAAGATCTGGGAGCATGTCTTCATCCTAGATTTCTTTTGCTCGATCTCCACCGACCCGTGCATGGGCACGCAATGATTAGGTTCTGTTGATTTAGAAAGGCGAGTGTATTGCAGAAGCATAGAATAAGAAGAGCCCAAGCCTCCAGAAGCATCAAAGGAGAGCTTCATTGTTTCTAATAGCAAATCTCTGTTCAGCCGACTGCACACATCGTACGCTCGTGTCGCCTTTTTGTAGTTCGCACGGGCGAGTGTAATAAATGAGAATAGGAGCTAACGAGCCCAAGACCGCAGAAGCATGTATTTCTCCAATCTTCACTTAAAGTAGCAGGTCTCTGCTCGGCCGCCGACACCCATGCAATGGTCCCTTGAGTTTTTTTAGTAATTCGCAGAGGCGAGTGAAATGTAGAAGAACAGAAGCCAGCGAGCCCAAAAAATCCAGAAGCATGATAATACACGTGATCTGTTTTAGGTCGCAAGCCGCAGGCCAACCACCCACGCTCATGTCGCCGTGATAACGCGATTTTGTGTTCTTGAAACCTGGTGATGCAGTGAAGAAGCGGGGGCTGCAGGCTCTCAGATTCACATGCGGTCGCTTTCTCGAGTTTTGAATAGTAGTCGAAGAGCTTGGAACAGCGGGACACAGCCATTAGATTTCCAGCACTACAATTTCGGTGTCTCTGTTTGAGGAAGGGTAAGGATGTAGAAGAAGACAAGACTCTGTAAGCTGCAGAGAGTCAGAGAGTCAGAGAGCCCAGGAGCATGGGCGGCTTTCAAGGAGCTTTTTGAGGTAAAGTACAATGCAGCAGGCTGAAGACATATAGCGTTCTTTTCGTGATTTTGGTAGTTTGAAAAGCTGAGGAAGATGCAGGAGGATGAAGTCGAGCGCGCCGGGAGCCCAGCAGCATGTTGTAGACGACGCGGTGGTTTTCTTATGTATCTCGGCTCATGCAGATACGCGCATATAGTTGTGAAGATTTTGTTTTGGTGTCTGGCAAGGTAACAGAGACGGAAGAAGATGAGAGCTCTGGAAGTCCGCGCTCCCAGAGTCATGGAGAATTGGTATACCTTTTTGTAGTCCGTGCAACTAATCTCGAGACTTAGCTATCCGAGACATGGAATATGACTTGTGGGGTTTTGATATCCGCCGGGTCGAGAGGAGCCGTGGAAGGATTGAAGTAAGGGAGGAGAAGACTCCAGCAGCATAACCACAATTGTGCTCTAGTTTATTCTTGCGCAGGCGTGATTCCAGCTCGGCACAGGCAAACACATGACGTTCTTAATTAAGGATTTCTTTTTGGTATGTCTCTCGAAGCGAGAGAAGGTAAAGAATCCAGAAATTGGGAGAGCGCGAGATTCTCCGAGCATCAAGTAGTTCTTGGTTTTGTTTTGGTATAAATGCCATCTCAGGGAAAAACATGGGCATTTTCATGATCAAGTTTTGGTGTTCCTCTGGTCGCAACAGGTTGCAGAAGAAGAAAATGGATGTGCCGGGGACGTGTTTTATATGTGGATATCAAGACGGTAGATTTGAGAATAGAGGCAAGCCGAAGAGCTGTTCTCATGATAGTGAGAGGGGAGTGCTTGACGAGATCCCCATGGGAAATACCGGCGTTCACTTTAGAAAGGCGTTGGTCTTATCTTCTCATCAGGTAGAAGGGTGGTTGGTTTGGTAGACTGAGCTGGCGGCGAAGTCCGAATCATTCCAGAAACGTAGGTGCTTTTCGACTCAACAGAACGAACCATGCGACCTTAGGATATATGTTTTGAACACGGAGGAGTCGAGACAAAACATGAGCCAGTATGTCAACCTTTTTGGGGGAAAAGAGGAGGAGACCGCTCATCTTGCAGTTCCGCAGAAATTTTGGAGAAAGCTCACAAGGAGTGTAGATGAGGAAAGAAGGACGGAGCCGGCGGAAAAGGGTCTTTTATACACCTCTCGGACAGCGCAGGGGAGACAAGCAGACCTCATCAATACTTCGTGCGTTTCTTTTTGGAGGAAGAGAGGAGGCAACAGCCCATAATCCATTTGTTTGGGGGATTAAAATAACCTCAAAGCGAATGTGAAAGAGGAAAGACGCAGGAAGCGCGCGCATGAAGAGCTTGTATAGCGATTTGGAAAGCCGAGCGAAGAGAGGCAGATCATTTCACTTTCGTAAGGGCTTTTTGGAGAAAGAGAGGAAGAAGGCGCACATGCACTGCTCTTGTATGTGTTTTGGAGAAGCTCACAAAGAGTGTAGATGAGAAAAGAAAGAGGAAGTCGGCAGAAGAAGAGCTTTTATACATCTCTCGTACAGCTCAGCTCTGGGGACGGGCAGATCATCAGATTCCTTGCTGTCGTTTTGTCTTTTGCCTTGTAGGCAACACCACGTTCTCTCCCGCCATGTTCTTCCAATATCTCATTTTTGAGAACAAAATTGTGTTGTTTTGACAAGTCCACAGCAGACCACACCAGACTCATCATTGCTTTGCGTGAATTTTTTCAATCATCTCGTACTTGCTCAGCGTTCTGTGGTAAAGGAGTGACTTCTCAGAAGAAGACATGGAGGGGTTCGACGATTGTTTTGAAACACCGCGCCGGCGAAGACATGGCTTTGTAACTCGGCCATTTTGGTAAAGCACCCGGAAAGATGTGAATTGAAGGAGAGAAGCAGAGGCAAAGAGCTAGGACTTTTATACCTGACTCTTTCAACGTGCTCATGTGATCTGGGTTGAAAGGTTTTTGGAACATCAAACGATCGTTGATTGTTTTTGGGCAAAGGACGCCGCCTCTCGAGAAACACATACGGATTCTGGTTTGTCTTTTTGAAGAAAGCCCCGTCGGCGCAGACATAGCTTTTGCGTGTACATTTTTTGGTAAAACCATCCAAGAGATGTGTGTTGAAGGAGAGAAGCAGAGGCAGCGACGTGAGATCTTTATACCCATCCCTTTCGAGATGCTCATGGTTTGTCTTCGTGATCATTTTGGAACATCGGGGTTTGGGCTGTAGTTCTGGATAAAAGACGCCATCTCTCAGACAAAGACATGTAGAGCTTCAACATCTGTTTTGGGAAAGCTCTCGCCAGCGAGGACATAGGCCAAGTAGTGAGTACCTTTTGGTAAAACACCCGCGAGGATGTGTGTTGAAGGAAGGGAGAAACCCGCGACGACGTGAGACTTTTATACACGCTTTCAGAACATCCACGCTTGCGCATACAGTTTCTATCATCTTGCAAGAGTCGAATCTCAGACCCAGAACCATGCCTTATTGTTGTCTTGGTTTGAGGCGCGCAAAGCCAGCCATGGCTCAAACATCTTCCTATTTTGAAGAGGTGGTTTTTCGTCGACAGAGAAGCAGGCATATCTGGTAATTGTTTAATTTTGTGGGAGGGAACATGGTTTGTATTGGTTTCCATTTGAGTGGTGAGAGAAGAGACTCAGTCCCAGAACATACAGTGCTATAGTTATGTCTTTTGAGAAGGGCGAAGCCAGTCATGCGTGAAAGTTCTGCCCATTTCGATGAGATCGTATTTCGTAGAAGAATAGAGGTAGAAATAGATAAGGAACGCGCAAGATCTCCGGAGAAGACATGCCTTCGTTTCGTGCGTTTTTGAGTAGTTTGCGGAGAATCTCAGGCGCATAATCATAAACTGGTGCACGGCGCTTTTGGGGAAAGGCGAAGCCAGCCATCCGCTGGCTCTCTAGATTTTTGGATAATAGCGGAGGAAGAAGGAAAGGCGACCGGCATGCTGTTCAAATAAAGACACCCCAGAGGAGACATCATGGGCGGCGTCGTGGTATTCTGGATAGCCGGCGGAGACAATCAGTCCGAGAACCATTTCTTTAGTGTAGCATTGTTCCCAGATGCGCAAAGCCAACCATCAAAGACTTCTATACGGCTTTTGATAATACCAGATTGGAAAGGAGGAGCAACATTAATCAGGCCCAGTCGTAGTATTTTTCCAGAAGAAACATATCCGAGCCGTTTGAGGTTTATGAGCAATGTGGAAGAATCGAGGAGAGCGGAAGACATAAGTTTTTCCATCGTGTTTTTTGAGGTAGGGTGCTCGACGGACGAAGCAGCCATCACCAGCGGCGATTTGCTTTTTGATAAGACCGGAAGTCGACAGAGGAGCGACAGACATAGACCTTCGCCCAGTGTGATTCCAGAAGCAGACATTTCGGGTTATTTCTCTATTTTGAGTCGCCAGCCAGAAGAGAGCAGCAGGCATGCCGACTCCTTGCAACGCTTTCCAGTGGAAGGGTGCTCAGCGGAACAGACATGTGTGGCGGTTCCCCGAGTTTTGGGTAGTTGGGGAGTTGGTGAAGGGCCGAGACAGGGCGGAAGCCATGTACGTGTCGGATTATGGTTTTTAAGAGGTGCTCGACGAACAAATCATACCACGTTAGGGAACCATCTTCGGGATTCCAGGTAGCAGTCGAAGAGACGGGAAGAACGCCAGCCATGTCGGTAGCCGATCGTTCTTTCAAGAGAAGTGCTTGACGAACGCGCCATACCGCAAACACCGAGTCGTTTCTAATATTTCGAGGAGTAGTCGAAGAGGCGGGAGGGACAGAAGACATTAAGCGCCTCTACCGAGTTTTTGATAGAGCTGCTCGCCAGCCGCACCATCCACATCCTTATCTTATCTTTTAGAAAATTCTCGAGCCGGCGAAGAGGCGAGAGGAACAGCAGTCATATGCACTGATTATCCACTATTTGGAGAAGTGCTCGACGAACACACCATGAATATTTTCCATCGGTATTTTGAACAATTCAGGTCGTCGACGAGAGACAGAAAGGGAACCAGCCATATCTCTTTATTTGCGAATTTTGGAAGAAGTGCTCGACGAGCGCACCATGTTAAGTTCGAAGTGTCGTTTTAGTATTTCGAAAGTAGTATTGGAGTCGTAGTCGTAGGTGGCGGAGAGGTGGGAAGAACGGCGGACATCCAGGAGAGGAAAAGATGTTTTGGGAGAAGTTCTCGAGGAAGGAGTCATGCGATTGTTCGACTTGCAATTTTGGTGGATAGACGACGACGTAGGGTAGTAGTCGGAGGAACAAGAGAGAGGAAGACATCGCGAGTTCGATATGATGTTTTTAAGAAGAGAGCGGGACAGGCGAGCCATACTGGAAGTTGGTGCATATTTTGTTATTTTGGAAACGGGAAGTGATGTAAAGAAGAAAGGAAGGAGGACAGCTGAGCGAGGTTTATATACGCCCCCGAAAGATGAGATGGGAAAATTCGTCACGAGACCACAGAACCCACGCATCCAATCCACATCGATTCGATACACACCCACCCCACTAATGAACCATGGTCTCCAACGTCCCAACCGGCCTCTCAACAATATCAATACACCCATCCACAATACTCTTCCGCGCCGGCTCACTACTAACATTCTGCCCACCCAGATACAGCAACCAAACCAGTCTCCCCACCCTCTCATCCTTGACCTCCCCCAACCAACTGCTCTTCCCCATCGTCTCCTGCTTATCCCCCTTCTGCACAAGCGGCTGGTACAACGCACCCAAACTCCCACTCTTATCCCTCGTTAGGATAATAACAGAGCCTTTTGGCGCCTTCCCCTTGCCCTGGAACAGGTTTCGGAACTCCTTCATAGCGACGCCGAAGGACTCATCTTGAAACTCGCCTTCTTCGACGGGTTTAGGCAAGGATATGGATTTATTTTCTGCGGCTTGTTGGCGGAGGAGCTCGGCTTGCTTGCGTCGGACTTCGTCGGTGCGCGAGGCGATGCCGCGCATCCAGCCGTCTTGGAGGTGCTTGAAATCTGTGCTGCGGCAGGGGACGACGCGGAAGGCCATGTCGACGCCTGCGGTGCCGTCTTTGGCTAAGATGGACTCCCAGATCTTGTTGCTCTTCTCCGGGTCGAGGAGGGCTTCGCGGAGGTCTTTCTTTTCGTTGGGGATGAGGGCCGAGGCGGTGGGGTTTACGGTGTTGATGAGGTGGTTCTGGAGGGTGGACAGGTGGGCGGTTTTGACGTACAGGCCTACGACGTAGACTTGGACGCGCAGGAAGGAGACTTTGCGGATGCCCAGGCCGAGGAGTGTGTATTCTGCGTCGCTGGTGATGGCTTCGGGGCCGGCGGTGTCGGTGGGGAGGCGGATCGTGCGCGGGAAGTAGGGGACGTAGGAAGTGCCTGTCTCGACGAGCTCGATGGCGTCGGGGTCGGATGCTTGGGGGTTGTCGGTGTCGCCTGCTGTAGCAATGACCTTGTCGCCGGCTGCGATGACGACCTTCTTGCCCTGAAACTCTTCTGATGCCTTCCGCGGTGCATCGCACTTGGTGGGTGGACCCATGATCATGTCGAATATGCCCCGACTTGGCTTCTCATCCTTCTCTCCGGGCGGTGGCACATCCCATAACCGAACGAGGAAGATGGGGGCTATCATGGAGAGCGCAGCACCGAGAGCCAGCCAATTCCGCCTCTTGATCAACTGCGCACGGCGCATGGCCTCGGCGCGGTGTACGGAGACAAAGTCTTCATCTGGGCGAGGGACCTTGGGACGGGCGCCCTGCTTGAGGATGGCCTCGAAGTCTGCTCTGCTGGAGCGCGAGCCCTGGCGGAATTGGGGATTGGAGCGGAGCGGCGCTGGCGTGTTGAGGCAGCGGAATATGGGCCGTCGCGCGGCGAATCGTATGGAATTCATGGTGGCTGCATTGACTGGGGTATGTCACGATGGGCGGCGGATTGAGACTTGCAATGCGGAGGAGCAGCTCGGACCATGTCTCGATGATGTCGTCGCCGGCCCGGAAGCGAGCACCTTAGCGCGGCTTTCACCGAGGCGCGTCGCGTCAGCCCTACGCGGTAATTCTGTGATAGATTGAGTCTACCCCACGCCCCAGTCACTTACCACACACGATGCCTCCGCGAAGATCACGACAGGCGGCTACTCAAGCATCCTCACCAGTCCCTATACAGACCCAACGACGGAGGCGAGATGATACTCCCGAAGAAGATGAAGACATTGACATAGAAGACGCTATCAGAGAGGCGCAGGGCAGCGGCAGCGTTGATCAACTAGCAAAGGGCCTGGTGCGCTATGCCTTGTCGTGTGAGCACTCACGAAAGCCTATCAAGCGCGCAGACATCAACGAGAAAGGTGGGTGCATTGGAGTTCTATATGACTTGAGACTAACAGTTGCAGTTCTGGGCTCCTACACTCGCCTGTTCAAAGACGTCTTTTCGCAAGCAAACGGCCAGCTCATGGACGTCTTTGGGATGCAGTTCGTCGAGCTGCCCAAAGCGGACAAGGTGACGCTGCGACAGAAGCGCGGTATGTATCCTGTCTTACTATAATGCGTGTGATCTAACACGTCCAGCTGCCGCCGGCTCAGAATCGCAAAGCAAGTCGACCGGTATTTGGGTCCTGCAGACTATCCTACCTGAGCAGTACCGCATACCGGAGGTCATCGGCCCCTCGCGACCATTAGCAGCCGACTCAGACGAGATAAACCGAGAAGACTCATACGTCGGGCTGTACACCATGGCCATCGCCCTCATTGTCATATCTGGCGGTATGATCCCAGAAGGCAAGCTAGACCGTGCTCTCAGGCGCATGAACGCAGACCAGACGACGCCTGTTGGTACCAAAGACAAGACGCTTGCGATTATGGCCAAAGACGGGTATATTGTCAAGATCAGGGAGACGCCTGCTGGGGGCGAGGAGACAGTAGACTACATTGTCGGACCTCGCGGCAAGGTCGAGGTGGGACGGGAAGGCGTCGCGCAGTTTATACGGATGATGTTTGGAGAGAGCGAGGACGTGGAGGAGCTGGAAAAGAAGTTGCAGAGGACGCTGCAGGTGGCGGACGCCCTCAGTGACAGTGCGCCGGTCGAGGCGACTCAAGGTGCATCGCAGGCGGCAGGGCGCAAACGTGGGCGGCCGAGGAACGACGACGATGAATAGTCTGGTGGATGATATATGAATAGAGACGCCTATGATACCCTATGTAGTTATGTTAGTACTCTTTACTGGGAGACAAACGTCATGTTGAGTGATGCTAGCTCGGAGCTCCCCTCAAGGGACCCAGTTGTCGAGTTGCATCATCGGCGGCAAGCGCCAAAGAGCTGCGGGCAGCCGTCACAACAAAGACACGAAGACCCGCGGCGAGGAAGGCGATATTGCG
>Ga0265797_10004790_pt1 | contig 20326 bp, 12 predicted proteins | sample P2T30metagenome_FD_192433 | JGI IMG/M metagenome (GOLD analysis project Ga0265797, IMG submission 192433) | Plant litter microbial communities from East Loma Ridge, Irvine, California - P2 T30 | ecosystem: Environmental > Terrestrial > Plant litter > Unclassified | place: USA: California...
AGCTGCCTTTCTAGCGACACCCTCGAGAGGGATGCAGAGAGTATCAAGCCAGAACTTTGCTAGTTTTCCACTGCTGCACGAAACCTCATTTGCAACGTCTTGGAGGAAAGTAAGCTGGCAGTCGGGTAGAGAATGAGGCTTCGAGCTTCCAAGACCTTGGGAGCTGACATGACTAAATGCCACATATTCGGGTCGGTCGTCCACTTCGGTCAAGCTAAAGGGAACCTCGGTAAGCTTTCTTTCGCCTGCTTCATTTCGACAGTACGTCCACAGTACAGTACTGTCTCCTGTGACCGATCCATAGATGCGCACGTCCTTGACTTCGACCTGCTTGCATCTGCACTCTTGCATTTTGTGTCGTATAGAGTTTTCTGGCGCTGCTTTCCCGAGACTTTCATGATGATCTGTAAGGGCATAGAACTCTTGTGGTTGTGTAAAACTGAGGAAGTATCGCACGGAGATGAGCCTCGGCAGCCATTCGATCGTCGAAGATGGCCATCCAGCGTCCAAAAGCAATCTGTCTACCAGAACAGTAGCATTCGACGTGCGGTGGCCTTCGTCTCTCAACCTCACTTGGTAGTTCAAGCAACGAAGCGAGCTAAGAGTTTCGTGAAGCGCTTGGATTGCAAGAATCACCGCAAAGGTTTGACTGCGTGTGGCTAATTCACCACAACCACGAAGCAAGCTGCTCAGTGCTTCGGCAGTGATCGTGATGCAGGCATCAAATCTGACTTGCAAGAAATCTCTGTTCGTGTCTGAATTACGGCTCTGCACAGAAAGACAGGCGTATTTGTGTAGACTTCGGGTTGTGAGCCACTTGCTCCCATCATTCCTTACGTCTATGAAAGATGCAAAGCTTGTGACCTTTTGAGGCCTGTCGGTCCGTGACCCTACACCCAAAGTTTCTCCGAGCAATCCAAACCATAGCCATGCCTGGATGTTGCCTAGAAAGTCGTTCGCCTGCTTTTGGTCCGTGAAACTGGTTTGATCCAAGAAGATTCCGACTCTTCTGGGAAATGTCAGAAATCCCAGATCGTCGTATGAGGCCTGATGTGTGCAGACATAAGGGATGTCGAGTGTTCTGCGGGCCAACACGACAGGAGTAGGGAGATGATCCATAGGCCCACAAGTCCGGCGCCGAAAGATCTACTGGATGAGATGGAATCCACAATCTCCAATTGAGATGTTGTCGCAAAAAGTGGGAGTCTGGACGTTAACAGTTCTGCATCACTATTAGCGCCTGGTCTCATGCTGGTGTGGCGGAGGAAGCAACATGTGCGGCGATGACTCTAAACGTAAGTTGGTTAGAATTCCAGCGCTTTGGTTGGCTTCTCCATATCACCTGATCACACTGTCACTAGCGCTCATGTACTGTGACACTTGGCGCCTCATCGTCCTCATAAGCGGTCTCTGGGGGTAGCGATAGGCAGCGAACGTATGGGAACTAACGATGACGTTGCAATATCAGCAACAAGTGGCTCGTTGATGCACGATGATGGTGAGGCTGACAGCTCTACAAGGCGCGCATAATCCAATTCCAAGCTGCTCCTGTGTTTACTCTTCAATAATCCTTTTCACCTTCATTGTAGGCTGGATTTATAATCCTAATTTCTCAACAATTAAACCTCATTTACCAACGAATCCATCAAAGGGTCAAATTGGTATGTATAGTAACCATGATCGACCTCACTCTCGCCTATGCGTGAAATGCGAAAAGACGAGCTAAATCCTCGCATTTAAGATTCCTGGCTGACATTATGAAGACAGAATGCATCATGAACAACCCTTCTACGATTTTGTCAAGCGCGATCAACCTTCCGTTGATCCAACGCCATCGATGTTCCGACAACAGGTGGAAAATCCGAGCGAGACATTTACGCTGCTTTTGATAATTGGGGGAGAGGTCGTCCAGAAAGCTATCGCTCAGGGCGCTGGCCTTCGGATCAATTTCATTTGTTTCAGTTTTGGCTGGGTAGCATATGCATTTAGTGCAATGCTCTCAGCTTTTGGCGACGGAAGGATGATGCCGGATCCCGACTATCCCGCGACAATCATCAATCCCAAATCTTACATGCGAAAATCTAATACCTCGTGGGTCATCAGTCGGCTAATTCGTGATCTCGAAATCGAAGTCGAGGACCAGTACGAACCTTTTACTGATGACAAAGGAGTCGTCGTAGAGGACGGCAATCCTGTCAAGGCGACAACATCGGGATTACTCATCACTATATATGAGGTAAGGTGTGCGTTCTCTGGTTGGATACATTTTGAGCTTAGGAATCATTGCTGATCAATGGAAGGCTTGTGACAGCCCAACTCCCGGTGTTCCCAAACGCGACCTACGCTGGTTCTTGTACTTCCCATTCACGGCCCTCCAACTAGGTGTAGCCAGTATACCAGCCGGGCTGTATTGGAACTGGTCTATTCTGTTGATAACAGGTGTCGGCGTCATGCTATCTCTCTTGTCTGGGTCCATGAGCGAGTGGCGCCGCGAGAAATTTGAGTGCCGTCGTGGAAGTAAAGACGACTATCTAATTACCCGTGGCAATGGCCATAAGCACGTCTTTCTGATCAGAGGCATACAGAAAAACCACAGTGTTGGCCTCAATCTGGAGGACCTGGCTACTGCCCGTGGTTGTGCTGATATTTGGACCAGAGCGAAAACCGTGCTATACGCGGTGGCCTGGTTGTTGTTCCTATTGGCCGCTGGTGGCCTGAGAGAAAACACTTGGTATCTCGTATTTGTTGGCGCAGCTGGCATGGTGCAAAACATCTTTGTGGCCGGCGCCCGTCGTTCCTCAGCATCGCATGGTATCCCCCTAAAGCCAGTTCGCACGGACGACGATCATCTCATGACATTCGGGTTGCGAGGCGAAGGCAAAGGAAGGCCTCGGGTGATGGAGGTACTTTATAAAGTTGAAGAAGACTTCCCTGGTGTCGGGGTCGCACTGCTCTACGAATTTTTTCCAGAGCACACTTTGAAAGACCACGAGAAGGAGAATTGGGAGCTACTCAAAGCTTCGGTGAAACAAAGAAGGTACAAGAAGCCAAGATATGGTCTGCTTCGCACGCCATGTTGGTTGTTTGGCCGATAGTATAGTGAGAAGTAGGAGTTATACTCTGCAGGAAGGTGACACCGCAAAATTCTATCTGCTCGTCAGAAGTGAACTTTGATCCCAAACAAAGAATGAAGCGGTGGGCCAGTCATGATCGTGAAGTGAAATGTGATAACTGCCACCGAGATTTGTTCGATGGTTGACATGCTCCGAACTGGTTCGACGACGAAATGAGGAGCACTTTGCGCGTATAAGAGACGATATTATCCATGTTTACTGTGTACACGTAGAAAACCAAAGGTTCAAGGGTCGCATGGAGATCGTAAGCAGCGGATGCTGCCCATCGTCTCAAAACGGAAATTCTCCGCACCATTCCCGGCAGCCTTACGCTCACCCTACATACTAACGAAGGCGAGACCCCAATAGCCGCATCGTCCATTCAAGATCACAAGATGGCGAAGAAAGGTACGCTAGGCGCAGCAAATCACCGTGCGATTGTATACTAATTACTGTAACAGCGAAGTCAAGAACCGTCGCGGTGCGCCTCATGTCGATGGCCATGACAGGCTTCTTCATGACCTTCCGCCGCCCTCGTACCCACCGCCCGCTCAGCATGCTCAAGTACGACCCAGTCGGTGAGTAATACATGTATATGTGTGGTACGACCTGTGTGGATGTCAGCTGACGAATGGGTAACCAGTCAAGCAGAAGGTGCTGTTCCTGGAAGCGAAGCGCGGTGGAAAGTAGTTGAGACACAAATCACTTGCGGCACGACAAATCACACGAAAAGACAAAGAAATCGAACGCGACTGGAAAACGTCGGGAGCCAGGCGTGCAGACCGCCTTCATCCGAACGAGCGGACATGTAAGATACGGACGAAGGGCATGAGAAAGGAGATATCCAGGAAGGAATGCCCTTTGGAGAGTCACTCGAAGGGCTATGTATGCTTGGAATTTGGAACAGCCCACAGAGATCATAGACTCCTCTTCGAAGCCGAGTCGAAGTGTCTCTGGCAAGTGCCTGGGCATGGAAGAGACGATAGAAGCATTGTACATACAGGGCATGTAACATTGGGAATCACACATCATTTTTGCAAACCACAACCATGTTCAGCAAGATTTTTTGCTGCCGAACACGCGGTCGGGGTATATGCCCCAGAAGTCTCAGAGGCATCATAGGACAATGGTTGAGCGGCCGAAGCGCCCTGTCGATATATTGCAGCGCCGCAGTATCAGGAAGAGACCTGTATGTGAAGAAAAGCCATTGTATCAGCACAGTGCTTGAAACATGCGAGCTACAGTAGTTTCTCTTTTTGGCCACCAGGGATGCAAAGACTGCCAGTCCCAAACATGTGAGGTAGGGTGTATCAAGAAGAAGACGAATCTTCTATAACTGCCACTGAGATATTCGTCATGCTACACAATGGTTGGAAGGAAGTCTGGCGGCATCACATATTACCACGCCGATGTTGGCAACACAGTGAATGGGCAGCAACGGTATCACTATATGTAGGCTTCTGCACTGATGCATGACACGGCTTACCACCAGAACAACGAGCCAAAGAAGCAACAGAACACCACTATGAATAGACTTTGTACAGACGTATAAGACATCACGACACGAACAACGTTTCGCAAGAGAAGATCATGAATTGCGCTATATTCAACACAAACCCGCTAACCCAACAAGTCTATCGCGTTTTTCATCATCCGGCTATGCACAAAACATATTTCTTCATCAAAACATCCAAACCACCTCATCACCAGACCAGCAGTCTAGTAAACTTCAAGGACATACCTGCCCTCCTCCTTCAGCCTCTCAATCTCCTTCTGGCCGTCCTTCTTCTTGCCCTCAGCAGCAGCCTCCTGCACGATACCCTCCTCGAGCACAGCAGTGACATCAGGCACAGGCCAAGTAGGACCACAGAGGTAGAAAGCGCCTTCCTCGCGGAGGTAAGCCTGGCGGATCTCGGGCAGAGTCTCGCGCATGCGGTCCTGGATGTAGATCTTCTGCGGCTGGTCACGGGAGAAAGCGGCGCCGAGCAGGGTGACGATGCCGGCGGCTTGGTAGGCCTCCCATTCCTCGCCGTACAGGTACTCTTCGCGCTGGTGGCGCGAGCCCATGTACAGGAGGAGGTCGCCGATGGGCATGCCTTGCTGCTTCTGCCAGGCGCGCTCCTGGACGAAGGCGCGGAAGGGTGCGAGGCCCGTTCCGAGACCGGCCATGATGAGGGGCTGGGTGGTCTTGGGAGGGAGCTTCATCACGGAGGGCTTGACGGAGACGGTGACGGGGCTGCCGATCTTGAGACCGTTGAGGTAGCGAGTGGCTTGACCGAAGCGGTCGCGGCCCTGAGGGTCGACCCAGTTCACGGTGACGATGAGCAAGGAGACGCTGTTCGGGGTGACCTTCTGGGAAGATGCAATAGAGTACTCACGACGCTTCATAGGGTTGACGATGCGGACGATGTCGTGGAAGCTGGGGTGAGCGGACTTGTACTCGAGCAAAAGGTCGGCGAAAGTGATAGTGTCAACCTCAGCACGACGCTTGAACTCCAGAACAGACTCCTGGTTGCCACCAGTACCGAGGAGAAGCAAGTTCTCCTTCTCCTTGGGGTCGCTGGCAAACTGGGACAGGGCCTCGTAGAAGCGCTTGGGAGGGCGACCGAAAATGTCAATGTTCTGCGTGAGAGACTGGTAGATGGTGCGGTTCTCGTAGACGTTGGGGTCCTCACGGCTGGGGACCTCGACAACCTCCTCGGGGTCGAGACCGTACCACTTGATGAAGGCCTCGACCTCCTCCTTGTCGTTCTCGGCGTGGATGCCGAGAGCCTCGCCGATCTCGTACTTGAGACCAGTGTCGCCAAGATCGAATTCGATGTGGAAGATGTTGCGGTCGTAGGTGGAGGGAGTAAGTCTGCGACGCTCCTTGACGGTGGCGACGCAGGTCTTCTGGGCGAGCTCGGGCTTGAGGGCAGTGACAGTGCCATACGCTTCCTTGAAGACAAGACCCTTGGCGGCCACAGTCCACTTCTTAGTGGCACCAGGAACCTCGTCGTCGAGCTGCTGGTAAGCGGAGAAGCTGTTGGCGTTGAGGTCCTCGGCAACGGGCAGAGCCTCGTTTGCCTCGAAGTCGAGAGTCTCCCAGGCAGAAGGCACCTCAACAATCTTCAATGCGCTGTCGAGATCCTTGGCAAGAACATCAAGTACATCGCCGCCAGCCTGAAGCTTCTTCAAGCCAGTCTCGTACAGAGTGGGCTGAGCAATCTTGAGGAAGGCCAACTGGAGAAGGAAGTTCTCCAGCTCGGGCTCCTCAGTAACCTTCGCGGAAGCGGCGGGGTCGAGGACGAAGAGTGAGAGTGACTTGGCAGCGATAGCCTTGCGCACAGGTGTGCTGAGTTTCTTCTCCACATCCTCGTCCTTCCAGCCAGAGGACTTCACGATGAGAGTACCGGAAGGCTTGACACTGTCGATGATATCGAATTCCTTGAGAAGCTTCTCCTGTCCAACGACTACAACATCGGCGGTCTTGACGCTGTAAGCGGCCTCGATGCTCTTGGAAGAGCAACGAATGTCAGTCCTGACGGAACCGCCCTGGACCAGGTTGTCGTGGGAGCTGCGAACAGAAACGTTGAGCGAGCTGTCGCCTGAAAGGAGCTGGCCGACCTGAACAGGTGCAGGGGCAGATGCGTTCGCGTCAACGTCCCAGAAAGTGTACTGCTTGACGTCCTCAGCGGTGAGGTTCAGAGCGGTCTCCGGCACCTCAACGTTGTCGCCAGGCTTGGTACCCAGCTGGCGAAGCAGACCCTCCATCTTCTTGACAGTCCAGACAGTCTCGCGGCCGTATTTGATATCGTAGACGCCAGGCTCCTTGCCAGACGCAGCGGCCTGGAAGTTGACAGCAGCAAGCACATCGCTGAAGAGAGCACTGCTGACAGAGCTGTCGGCAACGTGGGCGTTGTCCTTGACCTGGCCGAGAACAGTGATCTGCTCAACGGAAGGAGCAAGAACCTCAAGGAACTCCTCCTCGGCGAAGGGACGGTAAACACGGACGTTGATAACACCGACACGAATGTTCTGCTGGGCAAGCGCCTCTGCGACCTGAGCGCCCAAGCTGGCCTCGACAGTACCGAAGACGACAATGACACGGGTGGGAGAGGCGTGACCGTGGTACTCGAAGCTCTTGTACTCGGTGCCGAGCTCAGAGTTGAGAGCGGAAAGAATCTTGGAAAGCTTGCCCTCGCTCGTAAGTTTCTTTGAGTGGAGGTCCTCCTGGACAGTAGAGAGGATCGAGTCGTAGTTGCGCTTGAGGCTGGCAACGCTGAGGGCATCGACGATACGGGTGGTCTCACGACCAACAGTGATGCCATCGTAGGTGTGCACGGTCGGCTGTACGGAAGCAAGCAGAGTAGCGAGGAGAGACATGTGCTGGATCTCGTATGCGCTCCTGCTGGTGACAAGACCCATACCCAGCTCCTCAGCGAGAGCGAGAGAAGCAGTGTAGTCAGTGACGAGGCCAGCCTTGGTGTCGGCAGCATAGTCGACGGCAGCAACTTGAAGAGCAGTCGGGCTGGCGACATCGTAGAGCAGGCTGAGCTCATCGAGCGCAGGGCGCATCTGAGTCAAACTGGCGGCGCTCGCCACAATGCTCTGGGGCCAATTCCTCTTGCTCATATCGAAGCCCGGGTAGAACATGTAACCAAGGGCCATGCTGCCGGCACCGTTCCTAGTCTGAAGAGACTTGACGTCTGTGACCTCGCCGTATGCATTCTTCTCTTGTGCGGCCGACCATGCTTGCGCGGCAACGTCGAGATCGAAGGACTCGGGGGAGTAGGAGAACAACTTGTTTGAAAGGGCGTACGCGACCTGCTGGACGAGAGTCTGAGCAGTCAAGTATGTAGGTCCGGAGACATCAGACAGAGAAATGTCCTGGCCAAAGGGCAATGCCGACGACTTGGTCGCGTTGGAGTCCTGGGATTGAGCCATGTTGGGCGAGTGAATTCTGGAATGAATTTGTCGCGTTCCTCGATATTTGCAACCCGTCAGCGAAGAGGGGCAAATGGATTGAGGTGTTGAGGAACGAATGCCTCGGATAGTGGTGTAGATATGGCGATATGAATAATGGTGAAATCAAATAGAGGCGACTGGCCGAAGTCGGGAACTTTTTGAGGATTGTAAATCCACAACCCTGCAAGCTTCGATCACGCCATCGACATGTACCCTTCTTTGTACTCGCCTTCCGTCTCAAAACGTGGATGAACGGGTAATATATATGCCATTTGAAAATCGCATCTTCAACGTCTTCAACAATTATATCATCATTGGTCGTATTCTGTCCACATCATGTAACATACCTGAAAGTTTCGGTATGGCAGTCATCATCGCACATGGAGACGAGAAGATCGATCAACCCAATGGCGATGTTCTCAGCAATTTCGAGACGCCTCCCAGAGGCTTCATACCCCGAGGGGCAACAATGATGGGGCATAATCTACCGAGGGACAAGCAGTCAACAATGCCTTTTCAAAGACCGATGTGCACATGTGCTCTCTTGGTGGTCTAGTCTCTACATGCTTTTGTCTGTCTCGAGACGATGACCTTGCTCACTAGGAGAGTATAGATACAGCAGATAATATCCCTTCATGACCTCACCTCAACAGGGCAAACTTCAAGTGTGCAGATGTACAGTAGATGCACAGCAGATCTGGCAGATCCGATGGGGCACGGACTGGAAGGCTCGTGTGTTCTGTTGAGCCGCATGACGGCCATAGTCCTGACGTAGCACGACTGTCCTGTCGCAGTCCTCACACAAAACTCTACTGCACACAGCATAAGTAAATCATAGCACTAAAATCAACAACATGTATACAAGTACCCAATACACTCGTAGGAAACATCTGGACCAAGCGACCACGTACCGTCGTGTATGATGAACCTGACGCGACCATCAACGACACCACACACAACACAAGACAACCGCCAAAATGGATGACCCGCTTGCGAAACTCGAGGCGGAATATTGCCCGCCTCTAGACTCTGCCTTATTGTCTGCGATAGTATCAGACTATGATCTGGACTCGGAGGAGGGTCTTGCGACAGCGCGCGCGACACTGGACTTGTTGAAAGAATCTGCGCTCATAGAGGAAGCAGCGGATTTCGATCCGTCTGGTACGGGAGGCTACAACCAACCCGAGACTGCGAGGTCGCCTGGTCATGAGGAGACTGGAACTGAGACTGGTGCATCACAGTCACACGAGACGGATGCGACGAGCCTGTCGAACGGCCTTTCCTCGCTGGATTTGGAAGAGAAGGAAAGGCTCGCGAGCCAGATTGGCGCGCAAGATGTTGGTAAAGCAGAGGATTTGGATGCCCTGGATGAAGATGTGAAGATCATGCTGCTGCGAGAGCTGTTCGGCGAGCATGCCAGCAAGTATAGCATACAACATACCTTGCGCAAATGCAACGGCAAGTGGAACGCTGCCATGGAAGAGCTGCTGAACCATGTATACTTCGGCGAAGCTGAAGACAGCGAGGATGGCGGCAAACTACGTACCAAGGGTGTCGATGGGTTTTCAGAGGATAACGTCGTAAAACGCGGTCGCAAGACGAAAGCTAAGGGCCAGAAACTTCGCGCCATGGAAGAGCGACGGGCAGCTTCCCTGCCAACCTCGCCAGAAGACGCGCAGAGCCCTGCAGTCAACAAATGGCAGACTGCAAAGGAGGATGTCAACTTCATCGCGATTCACACGAATCTAGAAGTCTCAGTTGTCAAGTCCACATACAACGAACAGGGTGCCAAAGTGCCCCAGACAATCAATGCTCTCATCAAACAAACCATGGAAGAGACCAAGAAAGTCGTCACAGATGACGAAACAGTTCAAAAGAATGCACGCGAGTTGGGCCACGACTTCCCATCAATCGCGCCAAACTACCTAGCCGCGCTGATTCGACTGACACATCCTTCCACATCGTCAGCTCACGAGCTCGCAAAAGCCCTCGTGGCCAAACCCAAGGAGCCAGCAAGCGCCGGTGGCATTCAAGTCATACCGATGTACGCGCGACCGACCATCGCCGATATCGACCCAGAAAGCAGCCCTCGCAAAGCGCGCTCTGCCAACATATCACATCCGTCGTCGCTCGCTTCGCCAGAAGATCCCACAGTCGCTTTACGCGGAAACGCCTACGCAGCAGCTCGCGCACAAGCATTCGCACAAGCCAGTGCTGCTCATCGTAGAGCTGGCTCAGATCGCCTCATGGGCGGTGCAGCAGCGTACTACTCGCAGCTCGGCCGTGATCTATCTGCGATGGCTTTTGGTGCATCAGCAGATGCCGCAGATGCGCTTGCGTCACGGCAGTCGTCGGCCACGCAGCTTGATCTTCACGGTATCGACGTGTTGAACGGCGTGAGAATTGCACAGGAACGCGTCGAAGCATGGTGGAACGGCTTGGGCGAGAGTAGAGTCAACGGCCGTACAGGCGCGGAAGACAGAGACGCAGGGTTCAGAATTGTCGTTGGCGCTGGAACACATAGTGTGGGCGGAAAGGGCAAATTGGGCCCTGCGGTGTCTAAAGCACTGAAGAGTGAAGGCTGGCGCATTGAGCCTGCCGGTGCGGTGATCGTGGTCAAAGGAAAGCAAAGGAGATAAAGGCTCTTTAAATCAACGATTTCTGATGACATACTCGACAAATCTCGAACAACAAGAATTCAAAAAGTTTAAGCCAGGTGACAACTTTACGAATGCCCCTTCCGCCCATTGCAGCACCCCAACTTTCAAATGATTGTAAATTCCATGAACTCTGTAAAGCGATGCAAAGTCTGGTCCGGCAAGCATACTAGTCCGCAGCGACGATATGTCTCGTCGTCTTTGGCAACAAGGACAAGAGCTTGACTTTCGTCCGGTGTCTTTGTGAAGATGAGTGCAACGAAACACTCCTGCTGCCATGGGATGTTGTCCAAAGTGTCGACTCTGAATTCAGCACCTTCGAAACCCAAGATCGTCGTCGCCGCGACCGATCCTGGCGGACATCTACAGAACGGAGCGCATATTCTCAGATGAGAGCCAGGTTGAACGTGACCAAGCTCAACGCCGCTGGACGGATTGCAGGCGACGGAAACGAGCTCAGAAACAACTGTAAACCTGTCCCAATCACAGTCGATATTGTATAGCGCATCAAAGTACAGGGTCCCTTGGACGGACCCCCATGACCATGTCGGTGCGACATATTCGGAAGGTCGGACATTCGTTGTTTCTTCGGACCACGCCTGGCCCGTGTGCCAACAAAGCGCCACTGGTAGGCTGTGCTCCCACAGCCCAGCACAGTATGTCCCGAGGCTTTTGTCGGAGAATTCTGAAGCGAGTCCGGCAAGAGCTGGAAAGACGTCCGTCTCCTTGCTGAGATCGGCAAAAGAGAACTGTAGTACCAGTTCCATCCAGGTGAAGATGATATAGAACTTGTCGGTATCCCCATCTGTCAAGACCTCGAAAGTGTTTCGATGGGTGTGGTCCGGGTACAGAATGTCGACCGTGCCACAATCGCAGCGAGCAGTGTGTCGACATTCCCATACGAGATCTTGAGCTGTGAAGTGTAGTACGCGTCGGCTTAGTAGACGTTCCTGTAGTGTCCACTTCCTTGTGGCCAGTGGATACTGTGTGTCAAGGTCTATGTCCGATTGCGAAGAAAGGAAGGACGCATGCTGACCCGCCAGTTCCAGTGACCGATGGAATGCGAGCCTTATTGATCTCCCATTCTCCAAAGGTACATCAAATACCCGTCTCCTTGGGATCCAGCAGCCCCTGCGGCCGTCTCGTGCCGACATGGCTGATATAGTCAGCGCTGCACCCTCGTAGATGATGTGCATCCGGGGAAACTCATTCGCCATGTCTTGTTTGTCGTCTTGAACGATGCACAGCGCATCGATCCAAAGATACTGTACCCCGAGTCGTCTGCTCACAGCGATAGCGTCACGAAACGTCAGGGACAAGGATGCAGTCTCGATTCCAGTCTTGCGTAACTCGATGTTGTTCTTCACAGTCTTGAGGGGTGTTTCCGAACCAGTACCCCAACAATGACTGAGGGCGATGTACTCTGGCGATGCAGTATCTCCTAATTCTACAAGTCGAATGACGTCGGCAACGTCTTGCGATTTTCGACCAATATGGAGCAGTCTTGTCGGACCCCCGTTACGTTTGCGTATGTCACAGAGATCGTGTTCCTGTCGACATGTATTATACCAGCTTGCGATTAGATCATAGGCTTTGTCGCTTCCTGGTTCCAGATTGCGGTATCGAGGGACCTCGATCTCGTCTTGAACACATGACCAAGGTGCCGGTTCGTCTAGAGAACTCACAATCAGCAGGCTGACTTTGCTCCTAATCGCGCAATCGTACATAGTATCACTTACCATTCGTCTTGCACAGCTCGTAATCGCCGATCCACATCAGGTGCCAAGTCCCATCTTTGCGAACGATGACTGTTTCGACGGTGAAACAGTGATGATTGTAATGTACGGCCAGTTTACATGCATCGTCCGGGCAAGTGTAATAGTCATTCAGTAGCGGGAGGAGTTCGCAGACCAGTCGACATCCGACACAACCTTTACGCTTTCCTCTGATCAGACGAGCAAAGATGACCTTTTCCGGTCGGTCAATGGATTGGCCACTATCGGAATGGTTCAGGTCAAGCTTTTGGCACCTGTGGCACTGGATCTTCATCGTGGTTGCGAGCTGAATGTCTGGGGGACTTCGCTGAATATTGAATGATGCTTTGACTTGCTCATCTACGACCTTTTATGCAGTCATGTAGCGAAGACGCGTGCGAACGCGTTCTATGCAGGATTGAGGCCGCCTCACAGCGATGCATGTTCGGTAACTGAGCCAATCGAAACGCGATGGATTGACACGGCTGACTTGATGACTTGGTGGTGGCTGAGTTTTGGGAAGGCACCTTGACGGGCATGTGCTTGGCTCCTCACGTACATGGCTTCGAGTAAAGGCATAGCTTCAACAAATTTATTCAAAAAACGCAATCGGACAGTGGTGTTGGATGTGTTGTTATTGTAGTGACGATCCAATACGAACATTTGGATGTGATCGACGGAGCAAGCTCCATGGATGACGGCATCTGACCTCATCGCCTGTCAATCGATTGATCAGACCTACCCGCGCAAGCTCCAGGTCATCCTCGCAAGCAGAAACAGACCAGAAACAAGAGCACAAGACCCAATTGTTCTCTCTCCAATTACACAAATCCATCACTACATCAATCTCAATCCAAACAACAATACGAATTCCAACTCAACCGCCATAATGCTCCTCCCCACCCTCCGCCGCTCCATCCTCACCACCCGCGCCGCTCGCGCCCCTCTCGCCGTCGCCAGCAGACCCTTCTCCCAATCTCCAGTCCAATTCTCCCGCAAAGACACTCAAGACAAAGACTCCCTCAAGCCCGAGCCCAACGAGTACAGCAAGTCCGGCTCCGACGACGCCGCGGCGGCCGTCGAGGGAGCAGCGTTCGACCCCAGCGAGACGCGTCCGGAGGAGGCGCATGCGAGAGCTGCGAAAGAGAGTGGCAGTGATGTAAGTCTTTCGACTTCTTTGCTTGACGAGAAGAAGGCGTCTCGCCAGGATTGCGAGAGCAATGCTATCGTAATTGCAAGAAAAGCAAACTAATGAGTTATTGCTCGACACAGACCAACCCCCTCGAAGCATCCCCTGCGAACCACGAGATCAGCCAGTCAAAGGTCGACAAAGAGGGAAAGACGGGTGGTGCAAGCGGAGGTCAGGTTACCAAGGATCGCGAGTCTGCTGCACAGAGCGGAGGAAGCGGCGCGCCCAAGTCTGGTGGTGGAAAGTCAGGTTAGAGAGGCTTTTCTTGTACTTGCGGAAAAAGAGTAGGCAAGACGTTGTATTCAATACCCATGTTAAGATAGCGAGGCTCTGAGAATTTCTGGTGAAGGGAGTATTTTTCATTTTTTGACACGGGAACTGGAAAACAAGCTTGTGTCTGTCTCATTTGAGAGTGGCACTGCAGGTAAAGCCAACTCTTCTGCAGGATACAGACAAAGGTAAAGTAGCAAGTCTCGCAGCAAGTCTCTCTCTCTCATGCAATGCTCGAGACTTGCCAAGAAACAACACAAAACAGTCAATCGGGGTATAATTTTCATGCTCCATCATCGTCCACCGTCGCAATTCCAGCTGATCTCAGAAACAGAATGCCGCAACAAAAAGCCATGCTATGCAACGCAGACCGTCACTTTGCAATCCTGAGGGTTGTGCACACTCTTGCAACGCGACATGCCAGTCTAGGGCTTGTCATCCTCGATGGGGAAGTCGTCGAGCGGCCCGGAGGTTGCGCTCATGCCGGGAGCGGCGGCCTTGGCCTTGATCTCGGGCGGCTCTTCGGCCATGACCGGCATCTTCTCGTCGCGGGCAGACTCGAAGGAGGTTTTGGCTGCAGGCTTGGTCTCGGAGGCGGGAGTGGGCGCAGTCGCGGCGGTAGCGGGTGCGGTTGTAGTTGCAGGCTCGGTCACGGTGGGTTTGACGTTCTCGCTGGTGACAGGGATAGGCGCTTTGGCGGTAGGTGGGAAGTGGAGAGGAGCTTCACAGGTAATGGTTAGTTTCATGTCGCGCATTGTGATTTGAGGATCTGCATGTTCCATACGATCAAACCTGAGGTCGTTGGCTCCGTCGGTCTTGGGCGGCGTAACCGGCTTGTTGTGCTCGGCCGAGACAGCAGAGACAGGCTCCGACTTGGGCGCCTCGTCTTTGGCGACAGGAGCCGGACCGACAGGGGAAACAGGTGCCTTGTCCTCGCCCTCCTTCTTCGCCTGCTCTTTGGTAACGGCCTCACTGCCTGCGACTACGGCCGGCGCAGCAGCAGCTTCAGGCTGGGGCAAAGCGCTCTGCGGCTCCGAGTGCTGGCCAGTAGCGAGCGGGTGAGTCGGCGGGATCGTAGAAGGGACATCGGGTTGGTTGGCGCCGCCGGTCTGCTCGGTCTGCGTCTGAGCGGCCTGGGCTTGCTGTCCCTGCTGGGTCTGCTGTTCCTGCTGGGCTTGCTGTTCCTGCTGTCTGCGGCGCCTGTTGGGCCTCAGCAAGTTTTTGAACCCTTCTTTGAGCACGGCGAAAGCATTGGGAGCTATTGCATTGAGTGGTCAGCCAATGCGACAAAAAGCGCCGAGTGAGCGAGTGAGTGAGTGAGTGAGTGAGCTGGAGGGTGAGACTTACGGACGCCCGGCATGATGGGCGAATGGATGGCGCGCTACTGAGGATACGAGGGTAGGAGGTTGTTCCAGTCAGTCGGCATGCGGCGGCGGCGGCGCAAGGGTCGCGCGAGGGTGCCGAGCTGAGTCTGGAGCTTTTGTTAGCACGGCGGTGTTGTCAAGTACTGTGAGTAGCACAAAGCAAAGCAGAACAGAGAGCCAGGCAGTATGGCTGGTGGTAGTGGCAGTGGCAGCTGTGACTGTGGCTGTGAGGTATCGCTCCTTCAGCCCCAAGTGGGTGGTGTTGCTGAAGAGGAAGAGGATTAAGCGAGCGACGAGCGAAGGCGTAAGGCGAGGCGAGGCGTGAAGCGCGGCGCTCACGAAACAAACGAGTGAAGCAAACCTTCTGGAAATGAGGCTTCGAGGCTGTGCTGGCCTTGGTATTTCTTCTTGGATTGTTTCGTGGGTATGCACTTTTGCTGCAGTAATTGCTGTAGAGTGCATACACGAGGAACTATCGGGGAAGCTCCATTCATTCACCGCGTCGGACAGCTCCTCACTTCGTCTCTCCTGACGTACGTTGTGATAGATTCTATTTTTGGGATCGTCGACGAAGGAAGCAGGTCAGCGCGCGCGTGCCCTCCACGCACATGCCGCGTGATCAACAACTAGTAAGAACGTCGGAGACCAAGACAAGCATTCAATACGTCAAGGGTCTGGAGCTTGGGTGGATCGCGCGGGTTAGTCTATCAAGTCCCTGAGCTGTCACGTTTAGAGACTCGAAACGCTGGCCTGACCAGACATTTGTTGCGGGCGAGATCACTGGAGAGATACAAGGTATGACATTGCATGTAACAATCGGTGCTAACATGAAGATATCACGGCAATCTGTTACTGGTAGAGGGTATATATTTGGTCATTTGTCATAACAAAACGGGTATTATTAAGCCTCTACATAGGCATGTCGCATAACGTGCATCGCATCATTCCATCAATTCATGCCGCTGAAAGCCAATCCATTCTGACGCACTGAAGCATTTTTCTCTTGTGTGATTCTTCAGATAATCTTCTCGCCAGTACCAGTGACACCCTTCTCAGGGGGGTAGCCAGTAGTCGACGGAACAGTGCCAGTAGTGGCGGTGCCGGGTGTCATCTCCGCCTGCTGCTGGGCCTCCTTCTCGTACGATGACAAGCCTGGCTCGGCAGCGCTCTTCTCGGGGAGAGTAGATGTGGCAGCACCAGTACCAGCGGCGCCAACAGTGCCAGTCTCACTTGGTGGGAACGTCTGGTGAGCTTGCTCGGTGCCAGGGCTAACAGGCGAGACAGGCAACTCGTTGGTGGTTTGGCCGACAACGCTGGAAATGACATCGTGCCACTTCTGGGCATCCTGGGGAGTGTGTGCCCTGAAGTGGTACTCGTGGCCCATGCTCATCTTGGAAAGCACGCCCTTGCTCGAGTTCTTACCCTTAATGTTGAACTTGACGCCATCGACGGCACCAATGAGGCAGTCGGGCAAGTACAGCGAGGTCTCGGGTTGAGGCTCCTTGGCGAAGTCATCGTCGGTCTTGAACTCGTGCAGGTACTTGGATGGTGTCACGGCGTAGAAGGAAGTAGAGTACGAGCTCATGATCTTGCCCTTGCGCTCGAGAGAGCCAGCAATGAGGGGCTGGGTGGAGCGGTGGTCCTGGTTGGCAAACGCAATGTGCTCGACAGCACGCTTGGGTGCCTGAGGGTCGATGAGAAGGTGGTTGTTGCGCTTGACGAAGCCGTTCCACTCGAAGTCGGGAGTGATGCGCTGGGCCACACCGATCATGTCGCCGTAGGCATTGCGGGTCAACTCGGTCTGGTTTTGCATGATGGAGTTGAATTGAGCAAGGCCGTTCTGGAAAGTCTGAACGACGTGTGCCTCGAACTGTGCGAAGTGGTTCTGGACTGAGAGCATGTCGTCGCGGTTGTTGTTCTCCTCGAGCACCTGCTTGCTCAGGCGGTGGTAGACTTGGCGCTGTAAGATGTAAGGATCATCGTGAGACTTGACCGCACCAGAGGAGGCGTCAAATGCGGCAGTGTGCTGGCCGAGAAGCTCAATGTGCTTCTGTGATGTGTTGCGTGCCTTGTCCACTGCCTTGGCACCCTTGCCAGCACCCTTGGTGAGCTCCTTAGTCTTGTTCTTGATTTCAGTGTGCAGACGCTCGAAGACTGGGAGGATAGAGCCCTTGAGAGTCTTTGCTGTCTCGCCGTGTGAGGTTGCCATGCCCTGGGTGTTGCTGCGAATGTTGTCGAACAGACCAGCGACACCACCGAGAGTCTGGTCGAAGTGGTGACCCTCCTTCAATGGGTTGCTGACAGTCTTGAGGACCTTCTCGTACTCCTTGGAGTGTTGGTGGTGCATCTTCTCGGTCGCAGTGATGTAGTCCTCGATGTAACCGCAAGCGTGCTTCCATGCTTGCAGACGCTCGTGGAACAGCTTGGTGGTCTCGCTGCTGTCCTCGTCGGGGATAGCATCGTCGCCATCGGTAGTGTTGGTAAGGGTACGAGTGGGGATCTGGGACTGGCCGCCGGTGGTGGCTGTAGGTGAGGCCATGGTGAGAGGTGTTGGTTGTGTGTTATCGAGTGAGGCTTCAATAGTCGGTCAGTCAATCGTTGTCCTTGTAAATGCCAGGTGGAAAGGAAAGGAGGCAGGTGCTACTGAATGAGGGGTAGACTTACGGTGTCTTGTTGTCTCGTGGAAAGGACTCTCTGGGAGTTTCTGGTCTCGAATTACAATTAAGAACAAATCGTCGATCGAAAGATTGGAATAATTCAAAGGATCTGGCCAAGGGAAAAGTCTCGATGTTTATATGCCTGTCGCCCCACGCAATGCAAGCCGCTGATCTGGTGGGCACAACGCATCCCAGCACAAGCCGTCGCCCCATACCAGTACGTCATACTCCGAACTTTGGTCACCGCGCTTGCTTTTTCCCTGCAGATCGAGCATTTGCCCGTTGGGCTGCGCCACCACGACGGTATTCGGATCGCTTGCTACTTGAAGAGATAGCGGTCTGGCCGTCGGTAAGGGAGATGACGATCATCCAACTCTAAAATGTTGGCATATTATCATTGTTGGGATGGCTACTCGTTTGGAGGTATGAGTAGTGATCCGTGCTGTTGCGAGATGTTGGATAGAGTTGTGAAATCATAGTAACCAGGTAGGTCTGACTTTCTAAGGCGCGACAGCAGGTAGCCCTATGTGTCCATACATCCGTATATCCAGCTCGTCCTATGGCCATGGGTGCTCCGGCACATATTACGTCCTGTAAGGCGCACGCCCATTACAGGATGTATGTGTTGTACCACGAGAGGCAGCAAGCAGTCGTCTACTAGTTTGCAACCAGTTCCAGAGTGGTGGAATTGTTAGCATGCCCTCCAACAGATCCGTGAGATCCCCTTAGCCAGGTGCTGAAGCGGTCCGGGGTGACTCCTTAGAAGACTTCAGAGATCTTCTTGGTGGTGCTGATTGCCGTGCAAGGCGAGTGACATCCGCCATCTTCGGCTCGGAGCTACTGTAGTCCCCCAGTGAAAACAAGGAATTCCATCCACATGCGGCTGACCTAATATGAGGCCGATTTGTCTGAATCGGGTTCGTAGAATGTACTCGATAACATAGGTTTCACGCCCTCGATTTTCCAGCTCAGGGTGATAAGCTTGTACAAATCACGGTCGTAGCAGGTCCAGTTAAATTCGGCAGCGAGTCCTTCGACCGAACACAAATTGTTCTCGATTTGGGTGATCATAAGTTAAAGAATGTGTAGGTACTTTCTTCCTCGAGACTCCATTCAGCCTTTCCATCCTTGGCCTGGCACGGGGATGGCTGCCTACCATTGATCCTCTTCAACTTCAGAATCTCCTTAAAAGGCAGAAGGCTGGTCGTTATATAGCACGGTCCCACCATGGCAGCAGAACGGGACGGCGACCTAAAGCGTGATGAAGGTCCTGATGATGAAGATGAGGGATACGAAGTAGAGGTAATGGCACTCGTGGTCATCGATGAATTTCCGATAGAGGCAGGTTAAAAATGCACACTTTTCTTGAAAAAGTATTTCAGACTAACAAAAATAATCAGACCATCAACAAGATCCTCGAAGACAACGAATACGAGACCGACACGCAATACATCTGGCTAGCAGACACATACGACACCATCCCAGATTCAAATCCACCGCACAACGTCCATGGAACACAAACCCTGATCAGCAGAACTTGGCGCTCCCCATTTTATCGGACATACCCTCCAACAAGTGGCAAGCTTTATCAGAAACGCGCCCAGTCCGCCCAAGCCCATCGACAAAGAGTACTGCGCCGTCCTCCGCAGAGACGAACACGAGAACGACGGAATCTTGATTTGTAAGATTCCACCAGAAGGCGACGACAGCGAGCCTCAAACTATCATGACGGACCCAGAGCGTTTGGGCATGTTTTTCCATCGGGTTCAATCGCTCAACTTGGGATGTTACGTACCTGGTCGGGGAGAGATGATGACACGGTGGGACGTCTTCTGCAGTGAATATGTATAGCATCTACACGCAGCACCTTCCCCATGCAATGCTGAGCTGCTGTCAACAGGTAGTTGGATATTGCACTGGCATCAACCGAGCAGGAATGCAAGTACCCGTCGGGATGACATGGCTGAGCATCGTTGTCAGCTGCGAAGCCAACCACTCTGGAAGTCAAGCGGTCTGCACGCTCGCAGCACACATGTGCATGCTCCGAGAAGACACTAATCGCAGTGTAGGCCCATCAACTCCACCTGGGCAGATGCTGCGTCGATCTCAGTACAAAAATAGATTTCTCTCTGATTTGAACGACATTATGTTAGCTCTAATACTAACCCTACATCGTTCAGGTGTGATGGCGTCTGGGTCATGTCTGTCTGGTGCCTACATGTAATCCGGACGTTAGGATTGTAACTCGATGGTTGGCAATAGTACTCCTTGTTAGATGCACGATCGGGTATTGGAAACTGCTGTCAGGAATCCGTTGCTCCACTGTTGGCTACGAATATGATCAACAGGGAGGTAACACTATGTAAGAACAGAAA
>Ga0265797_10004791_pt1 | contig 20326 bp, 13 predicted proteins | sample P2T30metagenome_FD_192433 | JGI IMG/M metagenome (GOLD analysis project Ga0265797, IMG submission 192433) | Plant litter microbial communities from East Loma Ridge, Irvine, California - P2 T30 | ecosystem: Environmental > Terrestrial > Plant litter > Unclassified | place: USA: California...
TCCAGCTTGCGCCGCAGATGGCCCATGTAGATGCGCAGGTAGTGGGGACTGTTGACGGACTGCTGGCCCCACACTTCGCGCAGCAGTTGCGGGTTGCTGACCACGCGGCCGGCGTTGCGCGCCAGCGCGGCCAGCAGCTTGTACTCGAGCGGCGCCAGGCGCACGCCCATGCCGTCGCGGGTGACGGCATGGGCCTGCAGGTCGACCGCGACCGCGCCGAAGCGCACCACGCCGCCATTGCCTTCAGGCGCCTTGCCCTGGCGCTGGCGGCGCAGGGCGGAACGGGCGCGCGCCATCAGTTCGGCCACGCCGAAGGGCTTGGTCAGATAGTCGTCGGCGCCGGTGTCCAGCGCGCGCACCTTTTCCGATTCCAGCGTGCGCGCCGACAGCACGATGACGGCGGCGCGCGACCACTGGCGCAGGTCGGCGAGGAAGGCGACGCCGTCGCCGTCCGGCAGGCCGAGGTCGAGCACCACCAGGTCGGGCTGGCGCGTGCCGGCCGCGATCAGGCCGTGGCGGCAGTTGCCGGCTTCGTGCACCTGCCAGCCGTCTTCCTCCAGCGCTGCGCGCACGAAGCGGCGGATCTGCGGCTCGTCCTCGACGATCAGGGCGACCGGCGGCCTGGCCAGGGGATCGGCGTCATTCATGGTGTTCAGCTTCCTGTTCGGGGTCCGGCAGCGGCGGCGGCGTGCCGCGTTTCAAGGCGATGGTGATGCGCGCGCCGCCGCCGGGCGCCTGCGCGGCGTGGATGGCGCCGCCGTGCGCTTCCACGATGGCGCGGCAGATCGCCAGGCCCAGGCCCACGCCCGGCGTGCTCGATTCCTTGTCGCCGCGCGTGAATTTCTCGAAGATCGCTTCCTCGCGCCCCGGCGGCAGGCCGGGGCCGTTGTCGGTCACGCGGAGCTCGACGGCGTCGCCACGCACGCGCGCATCGACCACGACCCTGGCCCCCGGCGGCGTGTACTTGGCCGCGTTCTCCAGCACGTTGCACAGCACGCGCTCCAGCAGCGGGCCGTCGAACTGCACCAGCGGCAGGTCTTCGGGAATGCGCGCGCCGACGGCGTGACCGGCCAGCACCGCGCCGCTGGCGCGCAGCGCGCTGCCCACCACTTCCTCGATCGACTGCCACTCCAGGTGCAGGTGCACGCCGCCGCTCTGGATGCGCGCCATGTCGAGCAGGTTCGAGACCAGCGTGTTCATGCGCAGCGCTTCATGCTTGAGCGTCTCGGCCAGCCCAAGCTGCTGGGGCGACAGCGGCGGACGCGAGGCGGCCAGCGATTCCGACACGCCGACCAGCAAGGTCAGCGGCGTGCGCAGGTCGTGGCCGAGGGCCGCCAGCAGCGAATTGCGCAGGCGCTCGGATTCCATCCCGACCAGCGCGTCTTGCGCGACCTCGATGTAGTGCACGCGCTCGAGGGCGATCGCCGTCAGGGTGGCGAAGGTGTCGAGCTGTTGGCGCTGTTCCGGCACCCGCATCCAGCCGGCCGCGGCCTCCGGTTCGAGCGCCAGCGCCAGCACGCCGCGCGTGCGCATTGGCGCCACCAGCGGCAGGTAGTACAGCGGGCTGGCCGGCAGGGTATCGGTGCCCAGGCCGGCGGCCTGCGCGTGGTCGAAGGCCCACTGGGCGGTGCCCGGTTCGGGATGCGGTCTTGGCCCGTCCGCGCCGGCCGGCACCTGCAGGCGGCCCTCGGCGTCCGGCAGCAGCAGGGTGGCGCGGGCGCGGAAGGCCTGGGCCACGAATTCGCGCGTCGCGTCCAGCACCTGTTCCGGCAGCAAGGCGCCGGACAGGCGGCTGGCGAATTCGTACAACGCATGCCAGCGCCGCTCGCGCTGGCGCGCCACCCGGGCCTGGAAGCGCAGCAGGGCGGTCAGGTGGCCGGTGATCAAACCCACCGCCAGCATCACGCCGAAGGTCACCAGGTACTGGAAGTCCGACACGGCGAACGACAGCCGCGGCGGCACGAACACGAAGTCGATCACCGCCACGCTGACGCAGGTGGCGAGGACCGAGGGCCCGCGCCCGAGGCGGTAGGCCACGGCCAGCACCACCAGCATGAACAGCATGGTGATGTTGGCCAGGTCCAGCCACGGATCGAGCAGCCAGCCGAGGCCGCCGGTGGCCAGGCTGGCGCCCGCGCCGAGCAGGTAGGGAAGAGGATGGAAAGGCCTGCGCACGGGCGGTGCCGTTGGCGACGCCCGTGCCGGCGCCGCAGTGCCGGCGATCTCGATCAGGTCCGCGCCCGGCGCCAGCGCCGCCAGCCGCCGCGCCAGCCCGGCACGCCAGGGCCGCACGCGCGCCGGCCGGCCCAGCACCAGGCGCGCCAGGTTGCGGCTGCCGGCATAGCGCGCCAGCTCGGCCGCGACCTCGGTGCCGGGCAGCACGGCGGTGGTGGCGCCCAGCTTTTCCGCCAGGCGCAGCTTGTCCAGGATGCGCTCGCGCCGCGCCGCCGGCAGGCGCTGCAGCGGCGGGGTTTCCACGTATACCGCATGCCAGCGTGCGCCCAACTGGCTGGCCAGGCGGGCGGCGCTTCTCACCACCTGTTCGGCGTCAAGCCCCGGGCCGACGCAGGCCAGCAGCGCCGCCCCGGTCTTCCACAGCGTCTCGACCGACTGCTCGACGCGCCAGGCGCGCACCTCGCCCTCGACGCGGTCGGCGGTGCGACGCAGCGCCAGTTCGCGCAGGGCGATCAGGTTCCCCTTGCGGAAGAAGCTGCCGGCGGCGCGCTCGGCCTGCGGGCCCTGGTAGACGCGCCCGCTCTTCAGGCGCGCCAGCAATTCGTCGGCCGGCAAGTCGACCAGCACGACCTCGTCGGCGGCGTCGAACACGGCGTCGGGCACGGTCTCCGTCACGCGGATGCCGGTGATGCCGCCGACCACGTCGTTCAGGCTTTCCAGGTGCTGCACGTTGACCGTGGTCCAGACGTCGATGCCGGCGCCCAGCAGCTCGGCCACGTCCTGCCAGCGCTTGCGGTGGCGCGAACCGGGCACGTTGGCGTGCGCCAGTTCGTCCACCAGCACCAGGGACGCGCCGCCGGCGAGCGCACCGTCGATGTCGAACTCAAGCAGGGTCTTGCCGCGGTAGGCCACCTGTTTCAAGGGCAGCTGGGGCAAGCCTTCCAGCAGCACCGCCGTCTCCCTGCGGCCATGGGTCTCGACCACCCCGACAAGGATGGGATCACCCGCGCCGTCCCGGAGGCTGCGCGCGGCGGACAGCATCGCATAGGTCTTGCCGACCCCGGCCGAGGCGCCGAAATAGATGCGCAGGCGGCCGCGTTGGGCGCGCTGCTCCTGCTCGCGCACCTGGGCCAGCAACTGGTCGGGGTCGGGCCGGCGCCCGTCGTTAGCCATCGTCATGTCCGGTATCCTAGCCTATCGGCGCTCATTGGCGGCCGGGGAAGGCCTGGTCGAGGGCCAGGTTCAGGCCCAATACATTCACGCGCGCCTCGCCCAGGAAGCCCAGCAAGGGCGGTTCGGTATGGCGGCGCACCAGGTCTTCGATGGCAGTGCGGGTCACGCCACGGGCACGGGCCACGCGGCCGGCCTGGTACAGCGCGCCAGCCGGGCTGATGTCCGGATCGAGGCCGCTGGCCGATGCCGTCACGAGGTCGACCGGCACTGGTGCGGTATTGCCCGGATCGGCGGCGCGCAGCAGCGCGATGCGCCCCTTGACCGCGTCGACCAGCGCCGGGTTCAGCGGCCCCAGGTTCGAGCCCGAGGAGCCGGCCGCGTTGTAGGGCATCGGCGCGGTGGCCGACGGGCGGCCCCAGAAGTAGCGTGGCGACGAAAACGGCTGGCCGATCAGGCGCGAGCCGCGCAGCTTGCCGGCCTCAAAGACCAGGCTGCCGGCCGCCTGGTCCGGAAAGGCGACGCGGCCGATGCCGGTCACCAGCAGCGGATAGACAAGGCCGCACAGCAGGGTCAGGACCAGCAGCAGGACGGCGGCGGGGCGGAAATGGGAAGTCATGGTGAATCTCCGTTATGCAAGATGCATGGCGGCCAGCGCCATGTCGATCAGTTTGATGCCGATGAAGGGCAGGACGATGCCGCCCAGGCCATACACCAGCATGTTCCGGCGCAGCAGGGCGGCAGCGCCGATCGCGCGGTAGCGCACGCCCTTCAAGGCCAGCGGGATCAGCACCACGATGATCAGGGCGTTGAAGATCACCGCCGACATGATCGCCGAGGCCGGGGTGCTGAGGTTCATGACGTCCAGCGCCTTCAGCTGCGGATAGGTCGCAACAAAGGCGGCCGGGATGATCGCGAAGTACTTGGCGATGTCGTTGGCGATCGAGAAGGTGGTAAGGGCGCCGCGCGTCATCAGCATCTGCTTGCCGATCTCGACGATCTCGAGCAGCTTGGTCGGGTTCGAATCCAGGTCGACCATGTTGCCGGCTTCCTTGGCCGCCTGGGTCCCGGTGTTCATCGCCACCGCGACGTCGGCCTGGGCCAGCGCCGGGGCGTCGTTGGTGCCGTCGCCGGTCATCGCGACCAGGCGGCCGTCGCCCTGGTACTGGCGGATCAGCTTCAGCTTGTCCTCGGGCGTGGCTTCGGCCAGGAAGTCGTCGACGCCGGCTTCGGCCGCGATCGCGGCGGCGGTCAGCCGATTGTCGCCGGTGATCATCACGGTCTTGATGCCCATGCGGCGCAGTTCGGCGAAGCGTTCCTTGATGCCGCCCTTGACGATGTCCTTCAGTTCCACCACACCCATCACGCGGCCGCCGTCGACCACCACCAGCGGCGTGCTGCCGCGGCGCGCGACCTCGTCGACGGCGTGGCCCACCGCCTGCGGGTAATCCCGGCCCAGGCCCAGCACGTAGCGGCGCATGGTGTCGGCCGCGCCCTTGCGCAGCGGACGCTCTTCCAGGTCGACGCCGCTCATGCGGGTCTGGGCGGTGAAGGGTACGAATTCAGCCTTCAGCTCCGTCATCTCGCGGGCGCGCAGCTTGAACTTCTGCTTGGCCAGCACCACGATGCTGCGGCCTTCCGGCGTTTCGTCGGCCAGCGACGCCAGTTGCGCGGCTTCGGCCAGTTCACGTTCCGTGACGCCCGGTGCCGGAATGAAGGCGGCGGCCTGGCGGTTGCCCAGCGTGATGGTGCCGGTCTTGTCGAGCAGGAGCACGTCGACGTCGCCGGCGGCTTCCACCGCGCGGCCCGAGGTGGCGATCACGTTCGACTGCATCATGCGGCTCATGCCGGCCACGCCGATGGCGGACAGCAGGCCGCCGATGGTGGTCGGGATCAGGCACACCAGCAGGGCCACCAGCACGGTGACGGTGACCGGCGCGCTGGCCACACCCGCGGCTTTCGCGGCGTTGACAGCGAACAGCGAGAACGGCAGCAGCGTCGTCGTCACCACCAGGAACACGATGGTCAGCGCCACCAGCAGGATCGTCAGCGCGATCTCGTTCGGGGTCTTCTTGCGCTTGGCGCCTTCGACCATGGCGATCATGCGGTCGATGAAGGCTTCGCCGGGATTGACTGCAATCTTCAGCACCAGCCAGTCCGACAGCACGCGGGTGCCGCCGGTGACGGCGGAAAAGTCGCCGCCCGATTCGCGGATCACCGGCGCCGATTCGCCGGTGATCGCCGATTCGTCGACCGAGGCCACGCCCTGCACGACCTCGGCGTCGGCCGGGATGATGTCGCCGGCTTCGACCAGCACGAAGTGGCCCTTGCGTAGATCGGTGGCCGGGCAGGGCAGCCAGGTGGTGCCGTGCTGCGGCACGGTCAGCTTCCTGGCCGTGACGGTCTGCTTCAGCGCGCGCAGCGAGGCCGCCTGGGCCTTGCTGCGGCCTTCGGCCAGGCTCTCGGCGAAGTTCGCGAACAGCACGGTGAACCACAGCCACAGGCTGATGGAGAATATAAAACCCGCCGGCGCTTCAGCATTGCCGCGCAGGGCGTCCAGCCACAGCAGGGTGGTGACGATGGACCCGACGTAGACCACGAACATCACCGGGCTGCGCCATTGCTGGCGCGGGTCGAGCTTCTTGAACGCGTCGATCACGGCCGGGCCGGCCAGTTTGGGATCGAAGAGTGTGACCTTGGGGTGCGGCATGTGCGCAGCTCCTTGTTATTTTGCAGAGAACAGTTGCAGGTGTTCGGCCACCGGACCGAGCGCCAGCGCCGGCACGTAGTTCAGGACGCCCACCAGCAGCACCGCGCCGATCAAGAGGCCGACGAACAGCGGGCCGTGGGTCGGCATGGTCCCGGCGGTGACCGCCAGGCGCGGCTTGGCGGCCAGCGAACCGGCCAGCGCCAGCACCGGCACGATCATCGCGAAGCGGCCGAACCACATGGCCAGGGCCAGCATCGTGTTGTAGAAGGGCGTGTTGGCCGACAGCCCGGCAAAGGCGCTGCCGTTGTTGTTGGCGGCCGAGGTAAAGGCGTACAGGATCTCCGAGAAGCCGTGCGCGCCCGGGTTGGCAATGCCGGCGATGCCGGCGCCGGTGGACACGGCCACCGCGGTGCCGGCCAGCACCAACACCGGCGTGACCAGGATCGCGATCGAGACCATCTTCATGTCGAAGGACTGGATCTTCTTGCCCAGGTATTCCGGCGTGCGGCCGATCATCAGGCCGGCGATGAACACGCCCAGCACGGCGAACACCAGCATGCCGTACAGGCCCGAACCGACGCCGCCGAACACGACTTCGCCGAACTGCATCAGCGCCAGCGGCACCAGGCCGCCCAGCGGCATCAAGCTGTCGTGCATGGCGTTGACGGCGCCGCAGGAAGCCGCGGTGGTGACGGCCACGAACAGGCTGGACGAGGCCATGCCGAAGCGGGTTTCCTTGCCTTCCATGTTGCCGCCGGCCTGCATGGCGTTCATGCCCTGGTCCACGCCCAGGGATTGCAGGGCCGAGTGCGCCTGGCCCTCGGCCCACATCACCACCAGGGTCATGGCCACGAACATGAGCGCCATCGCGGCGTACACGGCCCAGCCCTGGCGGATGTCGCCGACCATGCGCCCGAAGGCGAAGCACAGCCCGGCCGGGATCAGGAAGATCGCGACCATCTGCACGAAATTGACCAGTGCGTCCGGATTCTCGTACGGGTGCGCCGAGTTGGCGTTGAAGAAGCCGCCGCCATTGGTGCCCAGCATCTTGATCGCTTCCTGCGAGGCCACCGGGCCCATGGCGATGGTCTGGGTGGTGGCGGTCACCTCTTCGGTGACGGTTTCGCTGCCCGGCTCGGGCTGCGAGTAAGTGACCGGTTCGACCAGCGTGGCGGTTTGATAAGGCGCGAAGTTCTGGATCACACCGCGGCCGACCAGGAACACCGCCATCACCAGCGCCAGCGGCAGCAGGATATATAAAGTGGAACGCACCAGGTCGGCCCAGAAGTTACCGACCGAGCGCGACGAACGTGCCGCCAGGCTGCGCACCAGCGCGAACACCACGGCGATCCCGGTCGCGGCCGAGAAGAAGTTCTGGCCGGCCAGCGCCACCATCTGGCTGAAATAGCTCATCGTCTGTTCGCCGCTGTAGCCCTGCCAGTTGGTGTTGGCGACGAAGCTGACCGCGGTGTTGAAGGACGAGTCGGGCGACACCGCGCCCAGGCCCTGGGGATTGAGCGGCAGGATGCCCTGCAGGCGCTGCACGGCGTAGACCAGCAGCGCGCCCAGGCCGTTGAACAGCATCAGGGCCAGCGCATAGGATTTCCAGCCCATGCCGGCCAGCGGGTCGATGCCGCCCAGGCGGTAGCACAGGCGTTCGAGCGGGGCCAGCCAGCGCAATCCCGGGACAGCTTGCTGGCTGCCCACGGCAGCCAGCAAGGGTCCCAACATCCACGCCAGGGCCAGCACCACGAGCATGAAGACGGCAAGGAGGAGCAAGGCTTGCGAGGACATCACAGGTCCTCCGCGCGCAGCAGGGCGGCGACGAGATACAGCAGCACGCCGGCCGCGGCCAGGCCGGCCGTCCAGTAGGCGAGGGTCATGGGCGGCCTCCGAGCTGTTCGCAGGCATGCGCCAGGCCGCAGAGCAGGGCGGTCAGCACGACCGTCGCGGCGATATATACAGTGTCCATATGCCTTTTCAGGGTTGTTGTTGACGACCTGGAAAGCTTAGGGACGGATGGCGAAACGTGGCGTAAACAGTGGGGTGCTTGGCATATACGCCATATATACGAACACGGAACTTCGTTGTTGTTGCACGGCAACGGCAAACCGGGATGCTGGAAGTCGATGAGGGCCATGCGCAAGAAAGTAAAATTGCCGTGTGGACTTATTTTACGAACGCAGCTATCCTGCTTTCACCCCCCCGCCGTCCTGTTTCTTGCCCAGATGCCCCTTCTCGCCAACCACAGTCTCCGCCTGCAACGCCTGGACCAGATGCGCAAGCCGATGGTCATGCGCGCGATCTTCCTGTTGAGCGGTTTCTGCCTGCTGCTGATCGGCCTGCATGCCTGGAGCCTGTGGGCCTCGCGCCAGCACCAGCTGGAACAGACCGGCATCAACACGGCGAACATGGCGCGCGCGCTCGCCTCGCAGGCCGAGACCTCGATCAAGATCGGCGATGCCGCACTGGCCGAGATCGTGGAACGTGCCGAACACGACGGGGTCGATGGCGCCGCGGGCGAACGCCTGCATGCGCGCCTGCAAGCCATCGTACGCCACGCGCCCGAGCTGCAGGAAGCCTTCGTGTATGGCGCCGACGGCGCCCGCCTGGCGAGCTCGCTGCCCCATCTGGCCGAAGGCAATAACTCGGACCGCGCCTATTTTATCTATCACAAGACCCATCCGGGCCGCGGCCTGCTGATCGGCAAGCCCATCCGCAGCCGCTCGAGCGGCATCATCGCGATCCCGCTGTCGCGCCGGATCGACCGCCCGGACGGCAGTTTCGGCGGCGTGGCGATGGCCTCGCTCAAGCTGGATTTCTTCGGCAAGTTCTACAACAGCTTCGACGTCGGCCGTACCGGCACCATCCTGCTGATCCTCGACGACGGCACGCTGCTCTATCGCCGCCCCTTCGTCGAGTCGATGGTCGGCAGCAGCGTGGCCAGCGGTCCGGTCTACCAGCTGTACAAGAAGTCCGGGCCGGTCGGCACGGCGATGTTGGTCTCGAATATCGACAAGATCGAGCGCCTGTACAGTTACCGCCACCTCGACGGCTTCCCGATGATCGTCGCCAGCGCCCAGACCAAGGACGAGATCCTGGCCGGCTGGTGGATCGCGGTGATCAAGATGAGCTGCGTGGTGGGCTTCGCGGTGATCGTGCTGGCCTGGGGCGGGCGCCGCATGGTCTACCAGATCCGCGTACGCGAGGCGATGGAAGGCGAATTGCGCCGTGCGCGCGAGGTACTGGAACAGCACAACGTCTCCTTGCGCGTGCTGGCCGACAGCGACGGCCTGACCGGCCTGGCCAACCGGCGCCTGTTCGAAGCCACGCTGGAACGCGAGGTCGCCAGGGCGCGCCGCGCCGCCACGCCGTTCGCGCTGATCCTGACCGACGTCGACTTCTTCAAGAAATACAACGACCGCTACGGCCACGTGGCCGGCGACGAGTGCCTGCGCAAGGTGGCGCAGGCGATCGCCAGCGGCGCGCGCCGTCCCGCCGACCTGGCGGCGCGCTACGGCGGCGAGGAGTTCGCGCTGATCCTGCCGGACACCGACCTCGAGGGTGCCATGGCCGTCGCCGAGCTGATCCGCGAAGCCGTGTCCGGGCTGCAGATCGCGCACGCCGACAGCCCCTTCGGCCAGGTCTCCCTGAGCCTGGGCGTGGCGGCCGGTGATCCGGCCAGCGAGCCCGAACAGGCGCTGGACGCCTGGGTGCAGGCAGCCGATGCCCTGTTGTACGAAGCCAAGTCCGCCGGCCGCAACCGCGCCGCCGGCCGCGCCGGCCACCTCGCCGACGCCGCCTGAATAGGCCGCGCCAATCACCTCGATTGATATCATTTCGGCTGAACTTGCTTGCAATTAAATAGCACGCGACCTAATATGCGAGCCATGGACAAGAACAAGACCGCATCCGTTTCCCCCGTGCCCCGGCTCGACGACCAGCTGTGCTTCGCGCTGTATGCGACCGGGCTGGCGATGAACAAGGTGTACCGCAAGCTGCTGCGCAAGCTGGACCTGACCTATCCGCAATACCTGGTCATGATGGTGTTGTGGGAACAGGACCAGCTGACCGTGTCCGACATCGGCACCCGCCTGTTCCTGGATTCGGCCACGCTGACGCCGCTACTCAAGCGCCTCGAAGCCGCCGGGCTGGTCAGCCGCAGCCGTTCGGCGTCGGACGAGCGCCAGGTGGTGGTGGCGCTGACCGATGCCGGGCGCGCGATGTCGGCCGAAGCGGGCGCGGTGCAGGACCAGGTGCTGTGCGCCACCGCCTGCTCGCCGGACGAGCTGGGGGTGTTGAAGCGGCAGCTGGAGGGCCTGCGGGCGAAGTTGAGCACCTAGCCGGCCGCACCTAGCCGGCCGCATCCCTTCCCGCCGGCTGGCACCCCGGATCCGCCTGCAGTGGCTGCGCGGTCTGCGCCAGCAGCAGCGCCCGGAAATCCATCTCCGCCATCGGCTTGCCGATCAAATACCCCTGCAGCACGTCGCACCCGGTCGAGCGGATCGCGCTGCGCTGGCCCTCGGTCTCGATGCCTTCGCAGATCACCGACAGCTTGAGCGACTTGGCAAAGGCGATCACGCCGTTGACGATGTCCAGGCAGCGCCGGTCTTCCTCGATTTCCTTCACGAACGAACGGTCGATCTTGATCGCCGTGATCGGGAACTGGCGCAGGTAGGACAGGTTCGAGTAGCCGGTGCCGAAATCGTCGAGCGCGATGCGGAAGCCTTCCAGCTTGAGCATCTGCAGCACCTTGCCGGCCTTCTCGACGTCCTGCATCAGCATGCTCTCCGTCACTTCCAGCTTGATGCATTCCGGATGCAGCCCGTAGCGCCGCACCAGGCCGGTCAGCAAGGCCGGCAGGTTTTCGTCGGTGAGCTGGCGCGGCGACACGTTGACCGCCATCTGCAGCTTGAACCCCATGTCGTCCCATTCGCGCGCCTGGCGGCAGGCTTCCTCGCAGACCCAGGCGCCGACCGCGGCGATCGCCGGCGAATCCTCGAGCATCGGCAGGAACACCTGCGGGCCGAGGATGCCCAGGCGCGGGTGGTTCCAGCGCAGCAGCGCCTCGGCCCCGACCACGGCGCCGTTGGCGGCGCTGATCTGGGGCTGGTAGTACAGCACGAACTGGCGCAGGTCGAGCGCATTGAAGACTTCCTGGCGCAGCTGCAGGCGCTGCTTGAGCAGGCGCGTGCCGGTTTCCGAGAACACGCTGCAGGTATGGCGGCCGTTGGCCTTGGCCTCGTACATGGCGGCGTCGGCATTGTTCAGCAGCTCGTCGGGGGTGACCTCGTCGCCGGTGCCGATCGCCACGCCGATGCTGGCGCCGACCGTGACCTGGTGCCCTCCGACCTGGATCGGCAGCGCCAGGCGGCGCAGCACGCTTTCCGCCAGCGCGCGGGCGGCGCCGGCATCGGTCGACTCCAGAACGAACACGAATTCGTCGCCGCTGATGCGCGTGACCGTGGTGTCCGGACCGCCGAAGGTCGACAGGCGCCGTCCGATCTCCTGCAGCGCCGTGTCGCCGCTCTGGTGGCCGTAGGCGTCGTTGACTTCCTTGAAGTGGTCGAGGTCGACGAACAGCACGCCGACCATGGCACCGGTATCGACCGAACGGGTGAGCGCGGCGTCCAGCGTGCGCATGCAGCTGAAGCGGTTGTGCAGGCCGGTCAGCGAGTCGTGGGTGGCCAGGTGGATCAGCTTGGCCTCGGCTTCCTTGCGCATCGTGACGTCGGCGAAGAACACGCTCAGCCCGTCCAGGGTCGGATAGGCACGCGCCTCGAGCCAGATGCCGAGCGGTGCGTAGTAGCTCTCGACGGTGGTGAGTTCGCGTTTCTGCAGCGCGCGCTGGTAGGCCTGGTGGAAGGGCGAGCCGACGGCCTCCGGAAATTCGTCCCAGATACGCTTGCCGACCAATTCATGTGCGCGCCGTTCCAGCCAGGCCGCGCCGCGCGCGTTGATGTAGGTAAAACGCCAGTTGCGGTCGAGCGAGAAGCAGCCGTCGGCGATGCTTTCCAGGACCACGCTGAGGTGTTCGCGCGCGTGTTCCGCGGCCTGGCGGGCTTCGATCGCATCGGTGACGTCCTGCAGGAAGCCGGCGAAGTTCCTCAGGCGCCCGCGATGGTCGTGCAGCGGGAAGATGTGCATGCGCACCCAGAACATGGTGCCGTCCTTGCGGTAGTTGCGCAGCGTGGTGGTGCAGGGCCGCTGGTCGGCGATGCAGGCGCGCAGCTGGTCGAGGCCGGGCTGGTTGCGGTCCTCACCCTGCAGGAAGCGGCAGTTGAGGCCGACGACTTCGTCGAGGGAATAGCCGGTATAGGCTTCGAAAGCGGGATTGGCGTAGACGATCGGATTATCGTCCCGGTTGGGATCGGTGACGAGGATGCCATTGCTGCTGGCAATGATCATCCTCTGGTAGAACCAGGCGGGTTGACTCTCGAGGGGCTCAGGGATGGACATGATGGGCCTGGTCAATTTGGACGATGCCAGTGTAATCGCGCGCAGCTCGATATGTAGCACGAAAGGCAAGCTCTGCCTGCTCCTTCGGACCCCTTGCACGGTGTGGTTTTCGATGCCCTTCAAGCCAGGCCGAGCGCGGCCATTTTGATGGCGAGCGCCATCCGGTCCGCATCGATCCGGTCGCCGTTGGTGCGGGTCGACAGGGTCGCCTTGTCCTTGCGGCCGAGGAAGTAGGCGATGCGTTCGGCGTTGGCGCCGGACGGGTGCGGGATGCCGTGCAGGATGTGCGATTCGCGCAGCACCCCGCGCCCCGCGAGCCAGCTCAGCGCCTCGCCGACCTTGGGCCCGAGCGGCACGTAGACCGCCTCCGGCAGCCGCTCGGCTTCAATTGCGAAATGGTCCAGCATCTGCTCTTGCAGCAGCCTGGTCGTCACCATGTTCGGGTTGGCGCCATTGTAGTTCTTGCCGTCCACAAAGATCGCGTGGCGCAGCACCGCGGTCACCTGCATCAGGGCGGCATCCCCGTGGAACAGGGACGCACAGCTCGCGATGCCCAGCCAGCGCTGCAGGCCGACGTGGTCCAGCAGCGCCACCAGGTTGGGCCGGATCGCGCCGCTGAAGGCCCCCGTGTACTTGGCCGCGCGCAGCACCTCGGGCAGGGCGGCGCCGAGCATCATCTGGCGCCGCGCCTCGCGCACCGCGTTCTTCCATTGCACGAAGCCGGGCGTGATCCCGACCACCACCACGCGTGCCCGGTCGTTGACGTAATCGAAGGGCACGTAGTGCGCGCTCACGGCCTTGTCGCGGCCCAGCAGGAAGGCGGCGGGGATGTGGGCGGGGCCGGGGATCGTATCGACGTCGGTCGCGAGGATGGCGTCGGCGAAGTCGGCAAAACGGGCTGCGGTCATGACAGTAAGCGGGCGGGAAAAGCGGAGCCCGATTGTGCCATGTTGCGAAGTGTCCTACCCTTTCGTTCGGAATCGTCCGAATCCAGTTAAGAAAAGTCTTAGATGTAAATCTGAATCTTCTTACCCAAAATGGATGGAAAAGGAGAGAGGCGAAGCGAGTTGGCGCGCCATGCTACGATCCTGCCAACAGCCCGGCCAGCACCGGGTTCCAACTTTACGCTTTTTGAGGACAACACAAACGTGCACACCGACATCACGCGGGCGCCGTTCGGGATCTTGCCCGGCGGTGCGCAAGTCAGCCGATTCACGCTCACGAATGCCAACGGCATGGTGGTCAGGATCCTGGATTTCGGCGGGATCATCCAGGAAATCCAGGTCCCGGACCGCGCCGGCCGCATGGCCGACGTGGCGCTCGGTTTCGATACCCTGGACCCTTATCTCACCGACAGCCCGTATTTTGGCGCACTGGTGGGCCGCTACGGCAACCGGATCGCCAAGGGCCGCTTCGTGCTGGACGGCCATGAATACCAATTGCCCGTGAACAATGGCGAGAACCATTTGCACGGTGGCGTCACCGGCTTCGACAAGGCGCTGTGGGCGGCCGAGATCGACGGCGGCGCCCTGGTGCTGCGCCACCGCAGCCCGGACGGGGACCAGGGCTACCCGGGCAACCTGGACGCCACCGTGCGCTACAGCCTGAGCGAGGACAATGCCATCGTCGTGCACTTCCACGCCGTCACCGACAAGCCGACCCCGGTCAACCTGACCCAGCACAGCTATTTCAACCTGCATGGCGTGGCGCCGGGCGCCGGCGACATCCTCGACCATGTGGTGACCATCGCCGCCGACCGGTTCGTCCCGGTCGATGCCGGCGCCATCCCGCTGGGCGCGCTGGCCCCCGTCTCCGGCACCCCCTTCGACTTCCGCCAGCCGCACACCATCGGCGAGCGCATCGGCCAGCCTGACGAGCAACTGCGCCACGGCACCGGTTATGACCACTGCTGGGTGCTGAACCGGGCCGCCGGCGAACGCGGGCTCACCCGCGCCGTCCACGTGCTGGAACCGGCATCGGGGCGGGTGCTGGAACTGTGGACCCAGGAACCGGGTGTGCAGTTCTACAGCGGCAACTTCCTCGACGGGACGGTGGCAGGCAAGGGCGGACGGGCCTACGAATTCCGCAGCGGCTTCGCGATCGAGCCGCAGCATTTTCCGGATTCGCCGAACCAGCCGGATTATCCAGGCACGATCCTGCGGCCGGGCGAGGCGTACCAGACCGAGTCGCGTTTCAAGTTCTCGGTAGAAAAATAAGACTCCCGGCTATCGATACCGGAAACGGTATCGATAATGCGTAAAAAGTCATTGGAAAGATATCTGACTCGTCTTTAGACTTCCTCCATAAAATGACGGAGGAGATCAGATGTCCGAGACGAAAAAGAAGCCCACGCTGCGCTCCGCCGCGTGGTTCGGTACCCAGGACAAGAACGGCTTCATGTACCGGAGCTGGATGAAGAACCAGGGTATCCCCGACCACGAATTCCAGGGCAAGCCGATCATCGGCATCTGCAACACCTGGTCCGAACTCACCCCCTGCAACGCCCATTTCCGCAAGCTGGCCGAACACGTCAAGCGCGGCATCCTCGAAGCCGGCGGTTTCCCGGTCGAGTTCCCGGTGTTCTCCAACGGCGAATCCAACCTGCGCCCGACCGCCATGCTGACCCGTAACCTGGCCAGCATGGACGTCGAGGAATCCATCCGCGGCAACCCGATGGATGGCGTGGTTCTGCTGGTCGGCTGCGACAAGACCACGCCCGCCCTCCTGATGGGCGCGGCCAGCGTCGACATCCCGGCCATCGTCGTGACCGGTGGGCCGATGTTGAACGGTAAGCTGAACGGCAAGGACATCGGCTCCGGCACCGCCGTCTGGCAACTGCACGAGCAGGCCAAGGCGGGGAGAATCACGATGCACGACTTCCTGGCCGCCGAAGCCGGCCACTCGCGCTCGGCCGGCACCTGCAACACCATGGGCACGGCCTCGACCATGGCCTGCATGGCCGAGGCGCTCGGCACCTCGCTGCCGCACAACGCGGCGATTCCCGCCGTCGACGCGCGCCGCTACGTGCTGGCCCACATGTCGGGCATGCGCATCGTCGAGATGGTCAATGAAGACCTGCGCCTCTCCAAAATCCTGACCCGCGAGAACTTCGAGAACGCCATCAGGGTCAATGCGGCGATTGGAGGTTCGACCAACGCCGTGATCCACCTGAAGGCGATCGCCGGGCGCATGGGCGTACCGTTGGAACTGGAAGACTGGACCGCGATCGGCAAGGGCACGCCGACCATCGTCGACCTGCTGCCCTCGGGGCGCTACCTCATGGAAGAGTTCTATTACGCCGGCGGCCTGCCGGGCGTGATCCGGCGCCTGGGCGAGGGCGGCCTGCTGCCGCACAAGGACGCGCTGACCGTCAACGGCAAGACCCTGTGGGAGAACAACCAGGATGCGCCGATCTACAACGACGAGGTGATCCGCAAGCTCGACACCCCGCTGATCGACGACGGCGGCATCTGCATCCTGCGCGGCAACCTGGCGCCGCGCGGCGCCGTGCTGAAGCCCTCGGCGGCGTCACCGCACCTGATGACCCACCGCGGCCGCGCCGTCGTATTCGAGGACTTCGACCACTACAAGGCGCGCATCAATGATCCGGACCTGGACGTCGACGAGAACTCGGTGCTGGTGATGAAGAATTGCGGCCCGAAGGGTTACCCGGGCATGGCGGAAGTGGGCAACATGGGCCTGCCGCCCAAGCTGCTGGCGCGCGGCATCACCGACATGGTGCGCATTTCGGACGCGCGCATGAGCGGCACGGCGTATGGCACCGTGGTGCTGCACGTGGCGCCGGAAGCGATGGCCGGCGGGCCGCTGGGCATCGTGCGCGACGGCGACTTCATCGAGCTCGATTGCGCCAACGGGCGCCTGCACCTGGACGTGCCGGATGCGGAAATCAGCGCGCGCCTGGCCGACCGCGCGGAGAACCAGGTGCCGCAGCAGCGCACCGGGTATGCGGGGCTGTACCTGGAGCACGTGCTGCAGGCGGACGAGGGCTGCGATTTCGATTTCCTCGTCGGCTGCCGCGGTTCCGCGGTGCCGAAGCATTCCCATTGATGGAGACAGGTCCATGCTGCTGATCCAATACACGACCCCGGCCGGCGAACGCCGCGTCGGCATCCTCGACGGCGACGCCGTCACGCCGCTCACCGGCTACGCCTCGACCCTCGAACTGGCGCGGGCCGCCATCGCGCGCGGCACCGGTCTCGCGGCCCTGGCTGACGCCAACGCCGGCGCTGCCGCCGAATCCTACGAAGCGATCGCGCGCGAGCGCCGCCTGCTGCCGCCGCTCGACCACCCGGATCCCGCCCACTGCTATGTTACCGGCACCGGCCTGACCCACCTGGGCAGCGCCGACACGCGCGACGCCATGCACAAGAAGATCGGCGGCGACGTCGAGACCTTGTCCGACTCCATGAAGATGTTCCGCATGGGCGTCGAAGGCGGCAAGCCGCAGGGCGACACCGCCGGCGTGCAGCCGGAATGGTTCTATAAAGGCGACGGCTCGATCGTGCGCGCCGGTGGCCAGGCCCTCGACATGCCGGACTTCGCCCTCGACGGCGGCGAGGAGCCCGAAATCGCCGGCCTGTACCTGATCGGCGATAACGGCCAGCCTTGGCGCCTGGGCTTCGCCCTCGGCAACGAGTTCTCGGACCACGTGACCGAGCGCCAGAACTACCTGTATCTCGCGCACTCGAAGCTGCGCAGCTGCGGCGTCGGCCCGGCCCTGCGCGTGGGCGACCTGCCGGCCCACGTGGCCGGCGTGTCGCGCATCCTCGACGAAGCCGGCCAGGTGCGCTGGGAAAAGGCCTTCGTATCGGGCGAGGACAACATGTCGCACACCATCGCCAACCTCGAACACCACCACTTCAAGTACGGCCTGTTCAAGCGCCCGGGCGACGTCCACATCCATTTCCTCGGCACCGCCACGCTGAGCTTCGCCGATAATGTGCAGGTGCGCGCCGGCGAAACCTTCGAGATCGAAGCGCCCGCGTTCGGCCCGGCGCTGCGCAACCCGCTGGCCGTCACCGGCACCGGGTTCGCGAAGGTGAAAGCGCTGTAATACCCCTATAAATAAAACGAACAGGGAGACACGATGAACAAACTGGCCAGGTATGCCAGCCTGGAAGGCAAACGCATATTCGTGACGGGCGGCGGCAGCGGGATCGGCGAGGCGATCGTTGCCGCCTTCGTCGACCAGGGCGCCGTGGTCGCCTTTGTCGACATCCTCGAGGAAGAGAGCGAAGCGCTGGTCGAGCGCCTGCGCGGCAGCGGGCCGCATGCGCCCGTGTTCCGCCGGTGCGACATCACCGACATCCCGGCGCTGCAGGCCACGATGGCGGAACTGGCGGCCGAGCTGGGCGACTTCGACGTCATCGTCAACAATGCCGCCAACGACCAGCGCCACCAGATCGAGGAGGTCGGCGTCGAGTACTTCGACCAGCGCATCGCCATCAACCAGCGCCCGCTGTTCTTCACGGTGCAGGCCGCCCTGGCCGGCATGAAGCGCCGCGGCGGCGGCTCGGTCATCAACTTCAGTTCGATGTCCTGGCACGCCAAGAACCCGGACTACCCGATCTACGCGGCCACCAAGGCCGCCGCCATCGGCTTCACGCGCTGCCTGGCGCGCGACCTCGGCAAGTACAACATCCGCGTCAACGCCGTCACCCCGGGCTGGGTGATGACCCAGCGCCAGGTCGATTTGTGGCTGGACGAGGCCGGCGAAGCCGAGATCCGCCGCGCCCAGTGCCTGCCGGGCAAGCTGATGTCGGAAGACATCGCGTCCATGGTGCTGTTCCTGGCGGCCGACGACAGCAAGATGTGCACGGCGCAGGATTTTGTCGTGGACGCGGGATGGACCTGAGCCGACCCCGCTGAGCCAGAGCCGTCAGTTCCGCCACTGGCGAACTGACTCCCCGCGACAGCGGGAATCCATATGTGCACCAGCCGCTACCATGACCAAATTCGCTCCACTCGTACTGCTCCTGGCCGCACCGGCGCTTGCCGCCGCACCGCTGGCCAGCCCCGACCGCCACATCAGCGTCGACGTCCGCGTCACGCCCGCGAAAACGCTGGAATACAGCATCCAGCGCGATGGCCGCCCCGTCATCCTGCCGTCGCGCCTGGGCCTGCAACTGGAAGGCGCCGACTTCACCAAGGGCCTGGCCCTGGCCGCCACCTCGCCCGTCACGCCGGTCAGCGACAGCTACGAACTCGCCACCGGCAAGAAGCGCCGCATCGACTACCGCGCCAACGAACAGGTGCTCACCGTCCGCAACGCGAAAGGGCAGGCCATGGACCTGGCCTTCCGCGTGTCGAACGACGGTGTGGCCTTGCGCTACCTGGTGCGCGATGCCGGAATCGCGCTGAAGACCTTCAGCGCCGAAGCGACCAGGTTCGCTTTTGATGCGAGTGCGAAAGCCTGGCTGCAGCCGATGTCCGTCGCCCAGACCGGCTTCGCCAACACCAACCCGTCCTACGAAGAACACTACCGGCGTGAGATCGCGGTCGGCACGCCGTCGCCGCTGGCCGCCGGCTGGGTGTTCCCGGCCCTGTTCCGCAGCGGCGACACCTGGGTCGCACTGAGCGAAGCCGGCATGGACGGCAGCTGGCACGCCTCGCGCCTGCAGGCCGACTCGACTGGCGGCGTCTACAAGCTGGGCGTGCCGATGGCGCCCGAGGTCTTCACCCAAGGCGAGTTGCTGGCGCAAAGCCGCGGCGAGCTGGTCTCGCCCTGGCGCGTGATCGCGCTGGGCAGCCTGGCCACCGTGACCGAGTCGACCCTGGGCACCGACCTGGCCGCGCCCGCGATCCGTTTTGATGCGGCGCGCGTGAAGCCGGGCCACGCGTCCTGGAGCTGGGCGCTGCTGAAGGACGACGCCACCGTGTTCGACGTGCAGAAGAAGTTCATCGACTACGCCGACGACATGCGCTGGGACTACACCCTGGTCGATGCCGACTGGGACCAGAAGATCGACTACGAGAAGATGGGCGAACTGGCGCGCTACGCCGCAGCCAAGGGCATTGGCCTGCTGGCCTGGTACAACTCGTCCGGCGCCTGGAACGGGACCAAGATGTCCCCCAAGAGCAAGCTGCTCACGCACGAGCAGCGCGTGGCGGAGTTCGCGCGCCTGGCGCAGCTGGGCATCAAGGGCGTCAAGATCGACTTCTTCGGCGGCGACGGCCGCTCGATGATTCAGTACTACGTCGACATCCTGAACGACGCAGCTAGCGCCGGCCTGCTGGTGAACTTCCACGGCGCCACGCTGCCGCGCGGCTGGTCGAGGACCTACCCGAACCTGATGACCACCGAAGCCATCCGTGGCCTCGAATTCACCACCTTCACGCAGGAAGACGAGGACGCGGTGCCCGAGCATGCCGCCATGCTGCCGTTCACGCGCAACCTGTTCGACCCGATGGACTTCACGCCGATGGTGTTCGGCGACATCCCGAAGATCCGCCGCGTCACGCGCAACGGCTTCGAACTGGCCGAGTCGGTGCTGTTCCTGTCCGGGATCCAGCATTTCGCCGAAACGCCCGAAGGCATGGCGACGGCGCCGGGCTACGTGAAGGACTTCCTGCGTGAGCTGCCGCGCAGCTGGGACGATGTGAAATTCGTCGACGGCTATCCGGGCCGCCACGCCGTCATCGCGCGCCGCAGCGGCAATGTCTGGTACGTGGCCGGCTTCAACGCGGGCGGGCAAGACCTGGCGCTGGACCTCGACCTGGCTTTCCTGGCCGGCCGGGAAGGGCGGGTCATCACCGATGGCGCCGGTGAGCGCGCCTTCACGCAAGGCCTGC
>Ga0265797_10004792_pt1 | contig 20325 bp, 22 predicted proteins | sample P2T30metagenome_FD_192433 | JGI IMG/M metagenome (GOLD analysis project Ga0265797, IMG submission 192433) | Plant litter microbial communities from East Loma Ridge, Irvine, California - P2 T30 | ecosystem: Environmental > Terrestrial > Plant litter > Unclassified | place: USA: California...
CTCAACTCGTCCGCGCGCACGACGCAGAACGAAACCCTCGTCGTCGCCTACTTCAAAACCGTCGAGGGCGTGCACGCCTTCGCCCACAGCGACTTCCACATGGTGGCGTGGAAGTGGTGGAACGCGCACGTCAGGGACTGGCCGCACATGAGCATCTACCACGAGCTGTACCGCGTGCCCAAGGGCAATTGGGAGAGTATACATGTCAACAGCCATGTTAGCGGGCTGCCGAGTTCGAGGGTCAAGACTGATGATGGGCTTTGGGTGAGTCCGATGGTGGATGCTAGTCGGGGGTTGTTGAAGACCAGTGCGGGGCGGATGTCGAGGAGTGATGCTGGGGAGCATGAGAAGCTGCTGGGTGGTGGTGAGGATCCTTATCAGTGAGATGGGTGTGCTACTGAGTACTCTTCATATTTTCGATATTTTCCTTTCCCTTTTGTAATTTTTTTGACATGGAGGGGTCTAATGTTGAGATTGTTAGAAGCGTGGTATAGAGCGTTCATTCAATGATTGTTAGTCTCCCCGTTGCCATCGGTCGGTACTTGTACCTCGTTGGATCACTCTCGGGCTCAATCTTCTACTCCAGTTACTCCATGATTGACCACACGGATATAATTAATCAAAATCGGCCGTCACCATCGATCAGCCCTGATAGCTCAGTTGGTAGAGCGCGTCACTAGTAATGACGAGGTCGCCGGTTCAACTCCGTCTTAGGGCACTCATCTTTTCGCATTTTTGCCTGCCATCTCGAAATTTTTTCTCAAACATTTAATAATATCAAAAATTCAAACATCATTTGTCTCGAAATGAGCAAAACTGCAACTTTTGTCTCTCGACCCAGGCTGGGGAGAGAAAGGACTGCTTGAGGAGGGAATCTCTTTCTTCGATCAAAGCTCGAGTCTACATTTGATCTCCGAATACTGTGTAACAGCACGGACACGCTCTACAGTATCCAATTTTGAGGTACAGCGAATGTTACTTTTGATCAGGGTACAATACTGACCCCGCCTGTGACAGTCATTGAGATCGAGAGGTATGGACCGATGTATGTCTATACTTCTATTCATCTTCGCCTATATGTCTATAACCGTCTATTCTTGGGTATAATCGCGCACTTAGCACACTCCCTTCCCACCCGCAATCTACACTGCAACACGTGGAAGCAAAAAAGCCACTCCTCTCCCAACTATCCTCCTCTCGAGTGCATGCCCACCTAAGCGCCAGTAGGCGGCGGGACGGCAGAGCTCCGTCTCCTGACTTGAGCCTCTTCTTCACCAAAGTACTTGGCAAGCTCGGTCTCGACCTGGTTGCCAGTGAGCTTGGGCATGTGCTTCGCGCGCTTGACTGGGTCGGCGCCGTCAGCCCAAGCGCTGGCGAAGATGACGTCCATCTCTTCCAGGCTCCTGCCCTTGGGTTCGGGGTAGAGGAAGTAGACGGTGGGGACCATAGCCGCGTTAAGCACGGCGAAGATAATGTAAGTCCGCCACGTAAGGTTGGTAAAGGCCGGAGGAGTAATCATGACGATGACGAACTGCGAAGACTGTTAGTTGGATGCGACCAGAGATGTGTGGAGGGTGAGTCGCGACTTACGTTCGACAGCCAGTTGAAGATGGTTGACCACGCGTTGGCGTGGATGCGAGTCCTGAGGTTTGTGAGTTCTGCTGGAAGAAGCCAGGTCATTCCTAGCCATCCGATGCCGAAGAAGCTGTTGAAGACGAACAACATGACGACGGCGGTAATACCGAACCTGTCCTCAAGCACAGGCGCGCCAGTCTCGGGGTCCAGTGTGCCGGTGGAGATGGTTCCAGCAAGAATTGCCATTGCGATCGACATGCCGATAGAACCGAAGAACATGAGAGCGCGGCGACCGTAGCGGTCAATCGCTGGGATGGCAAGCAAAGATGCCAAAAAGTACTCGGTACCGTTGCAAGCCGAGATGAGACGCGAGAGGTTAGGGTCGAAGCCAAGAGAGTTCTCGAAGATGTAGGTGGCGTAGTACGTGACCAGGTTGATACCAGTGAACTGCTGCAAGAATTGACTGAGACAGCCGAGGAAAGTACGCCTGAAATTCTGAGAAGGACCGTTGGTGAGCAGCTCACGCATCTTGAATCCACCTCCTCTGTTTTGGATGTAGAGGGACTCCTGAATGCCTTGCATTTCTGCGAGAACCTCAGGGTCGTCCAGTGGCTTGCCTAGCAGGCGAGAAATGACATCGTGGCCCTCTTCGTTGCGACCTTTCATCAGCAGCCAGCGGGGTGAGTCCGGGAGGAAGAGTAGTCCGATCATAACGACGATCGTGAAGAAGGATTGGAAAGCAACGGGGAATCGCCATTGGATTGTACCGGTAAGGAAGTAGAATCCGTAGTCGATCCAGTAAGCCTAGACGAAAGAGTTAGCCGTGCATCAGACGAGCTGCAAAAGAGCGACTTACAATCATGACACCACCGGAGATAATTGCACCAGCGAGAATGATCATTCTACCTCGCTTCTCAGGCCTTGCGCACTCAGACTGCCATGTGGGGATCGTTGAAGTGACCTTAAAGTCATGTCAGCGGCGATCTCCAATCATAGAACAGACATCAAGACACACCATTCCGTTGCCAACTCCACCAATGATTCTGCCAATACAAATCAATGCGTACCCGTTGGCGGCAGCCTGCAGGACAGTACCGATGATCATGACGAGACTGCCCCAGAAAGTTGAAGGCTTGCGGCCCCATTTCTCTCCATAGAACAAAATGACAACAGCACCAAGGAAACATCCGATTTGGTAGATGGCGATGGCAAAAGCCTGCATGTTTGCATCTCCAGTACACTGGTTCGGGTCAGGTTGGCTGCGGTCGCCGTCGATCCAGCAAAGGTCGTTAGGGGTCTCTCTAGGTGTCATGAGCGGGAACACCCTCTGCCAGCTCTCGAGAGTGATCAAGGCACTCAAGACACCTTGATCGTATCCGAACATGAGGAAGCCGTTCGAGGCAATGAATGCGATGTAGAAGTTGAGTGTCTTGCCGGAGAGTTTCTTTCCGCCAACGCCCCATTCTGGTAGGGCTCCCATCCAATGTCCGACTTTGCCCATAAAGGTCGTAGGCGGTCCTGGCCTCTCGACTTGGTAGTTGAGGGAGGGCTCAGCGGGTGAAGAGACGCCGGAGTCATCGTTCTCTTTCTTCTCAATCGTAGGGTGGTCAGGGTCAGTGGGCGTGGGCTTGGGTGCAACCTTCTCGGACTCCGGATGAGACGACATTTTGATGGGTGGACCAGGTGTGAACTACTTTCCTGGGGTTGCGGGTTCCCCAGTTGATATAGGAAGACCGGATGTTGGAACGAGCAACATCGCCAAGCCCATGTTTGAGATGGTCCTTTCGAGGGTGGAGTTCTATCTCGGACATTCCGTATGCGGCAAAGCAGAGGCGTCGTTGTCTCCAGTATTCTGACGTGGGCCAACACGCGCAGTATAGTGAAACCAGCGTCCTTACGCTGGCATGGCGAGCCAAGTTCGACGCTGAGTGTTTACGCACCCCAAGTCATCTAGGCGCCAAGGGAGGACTTTTCGCAGAGCCGCTGACGTTGGTCAAGTCGAGGCCGCTGAACGATGCCAAGGTGGTTCATGATCAGTTGGTGATGGACGTGTGCACGGGTGTCCGCGGTTGCCGCAGAATGGCACGTCGATGTCGAATAACAAGGTCTCGTTCTGGTGGAGGACTTATCCGATGCCATGCCCAGCGTGGGTTGGCGCGCGACTTGTCGCAATCGCGGACTGTTTCCTACCGTGGAGTGTTGCACAGTGCAGCGTTGACCGCGATGCACATCGCTGTGGCCTGTTGCAAGCTGCTGCTGCTGTGCCGGCGCATAGCATTCACGGGTGTTGTGTCGTCGTCGCCCATGTCCAAGGGTCGCGTCGTATCGGCGTATGCGAGAGACCTTCGGCAACCGGGCGGAATCGGCGTTGACTGACTGCGGGCTTGGCATCTGTTCATCTGTCCATCTTGACCAAGGGTCCTCTTACATCTTGTTCCGAGCCGTTCACGTCAACTTACATTATCTTTCGACAGCCGCGTCCTCACCGGCAAACCCGCCCGGAGATCTCGTGTCGTTTTCTCGTCGTGCTTTCTAACTGCAGCCACAATATGCTTACGCCTCGCTATCGGCTCCCGGCCACCGCCCTGTTCTGATCTCCCGAGCCAAGGACGTCGCTGTGGAGCTTCACCAAGAAGCCGAGAGTCCTCACTACAAGATCCAAGATCCAAGACCCGAGACGACTAGGAGGTATTCCGCTTGGCTCATCTTAATTCACTCCTTCAACCTTTCAAGCGGCTTCGCTACGCTCCTTGCTTCGGTCAAGAGCAATATCTTGGCTCGTTATGCGCAAGCCGACCAGCGAGTCATAAGGCCTCAGTATCAACCATCTTTGCCACCACGAGGCACGTTGAACTACTATCTTCAACGTGGTCGTCGCATGATATCAGCTGTGCAACACAGAATGGCGCGCCGGCACACAATGGCGATGTCTTGACTTCAAGAATGCCATGGAGAATACCATGATACCACGATGGCATTTTACACTCGGACAGCACAGGCAGGACCCTATCTCCATCCTTCTCCAGCGTTTGCCCCGTGGTCACCCGCCTTTCGACAACCCACACCTCCTCGAATACTGCTCCACCTCCGCTCGTCCCACAATAACACTGCCACGCACGGTGAATACCCAGCATTTTAGGTAACTTGCAGACCCATTCTCAAGGGTGACTCTCGGTGACAGATCTGCCGGACAATTGACCCGGCTCGGTTTCACGCAGACGTACCCACTGCCTTGCATTCATTGTCGCCTACTCAGTCCTTCTCGGCGATATTCTTGCATTGGCAAAGCAGTTAGGGTCGCGTGGGTGATAGTTTCACATGCTGCTTGTTCTTGACCGACCATACCGACATCAGAACCTCCAATCATAGCACTGCACTGGAAATTTGCTTTCGATAAACGGCTGTCATTACTCGCTTTAAATGAGGCCCAGTATGCCAACCTTCTGCAGGACATGAGAAGTCGCGCATCGATCCACTTCATCGTTCGTGCTGATCAGCAGTGATGTTAATTCACCTTGTCTACACCGGAATAAGAACTCCTCTGCCTCATGGATTGAGATGGCTATGGCTATGGCCATGGAAAAACGTACTTGATCATGGCCTACATCATCGTTTTTTCCGGCCGCGATCCTCTCACAAACCAAATATATGGACAAAAGTACGACAGTCACCACCTTCTCACCATCGCAAATGTCAAGTTCTGAATCAGACAACACCTAGGATCCGACATCGTTTCGAACAAGGATTCGCACGTGCATGCAGAAACGTTGCCGTTCACCGTTCTTGAACGCTCTTATCATGCAGATCTGCAGATACAAGAATGCTGATCAGTAGAAGCGACCGCACGTCAACCGATTGATATCCCGGTCCTTCGAACTTGCAATCTCAATCTTGCGCATTCCACCTATGCACCTCTTCTTCGCAAAACGACATCTCATACTCGGATACCCAGGAGAAGACACGCCCAACAAGTCGCCATGCTTGTGCCTGACGACCTGCTGTTAGGGCAAGCAACGTGGCTTGCGATGCCGCGTGCTGGACGAGCCCTTGGCCATGCCTTGGTGTCAAAACTTGGCTCGCAAAACCGTCATGTGGCGTTCTCGACCGGGTCTTCGGTCTTCCTTGTGAATGAGAGTCGAAATGCTTGTCGTCCTCTCGCTTACTCTGCAGCTCTTGAGTCTTGACAGATCAATGCCGTCATCCTGATCTATGTTCAATATCTTTTTTTTTGCACGATCTTGTGCTGCCGAGCTCCGAGGTTGCAACCATGCTTGAGGCTTCAACTGGACTGCATCGAATTTTCCGGGCATCGAGATCGACGTCGATGCACACATGTCTTCTGCAGCATTGTTGGGGGCCTGTCTCTCAAAAAAACACACCGTCCTCGAGTATTCTACGGCCTCGACGGTATTGGGCAGATCATTGGTGACTTTGCGGAGCCATCTCCGACTTGTTGTAAAAGGGACAATAACGATGAGAGTCGACTCAGCCTCATCGAAATGCGACTTTCTTCTCTGGTTTCGTAGTGTAGCGGTCATCACTTCCGGTTCTGATTCCTCCTGTTCACACAGCGAGCATAGTCTGTCCGGGCGACCCCGGTTCGATTCCGGGCGAGACCTTCCTTTTGCTCCCATGGATCATGTGTCTTTTGCCCTTCTTGGTGTTGAAGAACTCGTCGATTCTTGTGGAAAATTCATCCAGAACAGCGGAGGTTGCACAAGCGCGGTAAGGCTGAAAATTTTTGGCGCGCGGCAAAACGTGTGAATCCTTGAAAGCGAGCTGTCTCGGCGTGGGATGGGCATATGCGCGGCACTTTGCTGTGGAATGCTGTCTACGTGTAGGTATAGAACGATATTGTTGATGTCTAGACATGACGGCACTTCTCTCATCTGATCGAGGCCAGAGGTCCCGTGGAAAGCAGCTCGATGAGATTTTTCTCTTCACAGCGCAATGCTCTGCCCATTGAGCGGAGGAGAACTACCTAGCTATACAAATAATGCACTGTTCTAGATTATACCGATGCTTCTGGTGCATATTGATTGGAAGGATGACTCCATCATGACTTGTGAATTCCACACCGTGCTACTCTTCCGCATGTAGAGATCAGAGTATCGAATGAGCCATACTCATCTGAAGACTTCCTTTTGCGTTTGGCAACCTGCAACTACGGGCAAGACAAAAGCATACATTACTTAGTCATATTATAGAAGTCCACATTGCAATTCAGAGCAGCTTTTGTTCTTTCACATCCGATCTCAGGCGTTGCCGATTTGTAAAAAGAAAAACGTTGGCTGTTGCAAATCTGGACTGCTACTTTTTACTGTGCTGTGTCGTCGATATTGATCGTGATAATCTGCATTCACCAGACCTCGCTGTACGCTTTCGTGATTCTGTGTGATCTAGAGTAGGTCTCGCATGTCAAAAGCAAAAACAGGGGGAAAGTCTGAAGAGAGATGAAAAGAACAAAAATAAATGATAGCTGAGAATGGTTTCATGGCCCTTGTGATCGTCTGGATCAACGGGATCTGGCTTGCTGCACGTCTGTTGAATCATGTGCGATTTGTGTTTTGTGAGTCTAGAGCAAGATAGGATAAGAAAAATCGAAAGAAAAACCAAAAGAATTAGCTGAGAATGGTTTCGATCCATTGCCCTCCGGGTTATGAGCCCGGCGCGCTTCCGCTGCGCCACTCAGCTGTTAACTGATGACTGTAGGCGAGCTTTGCGATATATATACCTCAATTCTTGCGTGTCCCACCAGGGTCCACTGCATCTTGTGCCAAAATCACCTTCTTCTCGAGATTATCATGATTACCATCTTTCCGGTCTTCAGCATGGGCATCTCAAGACTCAACACTCGCATTTCTCTCACCTCACCCACTGCACACTTCCCACAATCAAGCCAGCTTACCCGGCGCAAAAGGATGCCCAGCGCTGAGGCCACCATCCACCGCCCAAGCCTGTCCATTCACATAGCTGGCACTATCACTAGCCAGGAAAGCAACTACTCTCGCAATCTCATCCGCGATACCGCCCCTCTGCAAAGGGTTGAGTTGCCCGATCTTCCTCTCGGTGCCCCTCTGCCTGGCAGCCTCATACACGGCGGAGGTCATGCCAGTCTCGATCAGTCCTGGACATACTGCATTACATCTGATCCCCTGACCGGTCAGTTGGTACGCAGCAGTCTGCATAATGCTGATGACGGCCGCTTTTGATGCCGAGTAGTCTGTTGTGCCGGCATTCGAGCGCAACCCGGCAACAGAAGCTGTGGCGACAATACTGCCCGCAGGATAAGGCTTCGACTCGGACGTCTTGAGCATACCCCGGGCAGCGTGCTTTGTAGCGAGAAAAACGCTGCGATGGGTGTTAGCTAATTTGTAACAGGACCGCGACGGACAGATGTGTGGCGAATCTCACCCCAAAGCATTTGTCTTCATGGCTTTCATAAAGTTGTCGGCGCTGGCTTCTGTGATCCTCTCCATGCCAGTCGTGATGCCGGCATTGGCGAAAAAGATGTCGAGTCTGCCATACTTCTCCAGCGCCTCGTTGACGAGGTTCTCAACATCCGATTCCTCGCCGGCGTCGACCTTTCGGGCGTGCACATCAACGCCTGGATACAAGCTCTGTATCTCCCGCGCGTGGATGTCTAGCAGGTCGGTCTTGTAGTCACAGATGAAGACTGCTTTGGCGCCGTTGCGGGCGAATTGATGCGACGTTGCCCTGCCAATGCCATTCACCGAATTGGCTCCTGTGACGATGACGACCTTGTCTTTGACGCTTCTTTGGAGGTGTCAGTCCAGTTTACAGAAGGTCCATGTTCTAATTGCCTGGGAAACCTACGGTCCGACAGTATCACGAGCGATGGTGGGTATGTTTGGAACTCCTTCGAACGATCCGAGGTCGGCCGGGTTGTGTGGCTTCGCGAGCTGTTCGCTCAGAGCAGTGATGCGTGCTTTCGGGTTGGGAGGCATGGTTTGATGGTTCGATTGTGAGGCGACTCAAACTGATGACACTATCTACAAATCTACGTGGCGACAAACTACCTGGGCAAATAGTATTTGGAGGTGTCCCTCCTCGTTGATCTGCAGACCGAGGATGGTGGTGTTACTCTGCCAGTCAAAGCCGAGGCATACCTTCATCAATGCCTCGATGTACGCCGTTGTGATGGCGACTGCTCGCTTCCTCCTGCAGCTCTTAAAGTTGCATTGGTCAACATTATTGGTATTGGTATTGATGCTGAAACAAGCTTGGGATGTTTGAAAGATCGAACGAAACGCAAACCACTGATCCGAGCATCGGAATATTCCACCAACACCCTTCCATATGAGTCGTCATACCTATTTGCAACCCGATCTGAAGGATCAGATTCGGCTATTTGAGGGCCCAACTCCGATGTTCTAGTCCAGCATGGCTGCAAGAGCGTCATCATTCACAGATTGACACCAACACCAACAAACCCTCGCCCTCGGCATCTTCGATGTGCCTTCCGCTATCGATGCGGCAACGATATTTATTTAGATGCCTCGCAGCATCCATGCAACTCCAGTACTAGCCTATACTAACATGTACCTGCACGGCGCGACCTCTTGAAAATGTCGTTAGCTTGGGCTGCCCAAACAAACATCGACGATTCGCATGTTTCACCGCCGTCTTTAAAGGACACTTTCTGCAGGTCATGGGAACTGTCAATCTTGGGTTGGTGCAAAGTAGTATGCAAAGTATAAGTTGTGAGCTCACTTATCCGGCCATGCCAGCATGCATTGCCGGACAAACACCTTCGGGACAGCGGCATCTTAGGTCGCTTTCTACTCGAGACGTGACCTGTCGCAAACTGCATCGCTTCGTCGCTTACCGGCATGCGACAGCTGTTCTGAGTTTTGAGCCTCTTGCGTCTTGACACACTGACTTCTCTGCGCCTCTCGAAGCGAACTCATTACGGCCGTCTGCGTCAGCCCTCGAGCCACACCCATTGCCACTCCCGACGATGCCGAACATTTGATGGGTGCTCGCCTGATGCAAAACCAAGTACAGACCACGGTACCGGTTCGCAGCGCATGCGCGTCCTTTGTAACTTACCTCGGAATCTTCAGGTGGTAGCGTATATTGATTCCAACGCGCTGTTGGCCTGAAGTCAGTGTTCCGGATCCCAGTACCGTAGTTCGACTGCCCACCGCATCTTCTGCAAATCCAAAACCGGATCGTCAACGAGGCCCGAAAGGGGCCCGGGCAGCGACAGAACTGCAAGGGCGGGCACACTACGGCACATGGCCTTGCGGAGATCGTTCCTAGACCGAGAACTAATAATTCTTCCGGGGTCTGGAACCTCGTGCTATGAGATCTTGTCCCAAGGTGCCCGCGGCATGGAGCGGTCGCAAGGTCATCACCACACACGACCAACCACGTGTGCAGCACCGGTTGTACAGCCTCCCGCGATCCTGCCGCCTAGCCATTCCAGGCACTGCCAGGATGGGCATCGTATACATGTTTTGATTGTTGTCCCGTCGATCGCTGCCTGCATTGCGACAGCACTAAGCAAAGCTCGCAAGTCGAGCCGAATATTGAGCGGCAGCATGAGCGGGTTCGGGCCTCGCTCGTTGCAAAGAATAGACTCCGCGCGGCGCCAGACCCTGTGGATTTTTACTCTGACGTGGTGCGGAGGCTTTGCGCAAACCAGAGTGAAAGGGTTTTGTGTCATGACCCTCTCGCCGCCCACCCACTTGCGTGTCGTGCGACGATCAACCCATATCATCTACTCTTCTTCCCTGTCTCGTTCGCTGTGTTTCACACCCTGGTTCACCATCCGCCACTTCACTTGACACTCCACCAAAAAAGAAGAGCCCTGTTGCTTCGTTCGATCGTTCGATCGCTCCATCTCTGTACAACAACACCAACACGCACATCACCGCCCACGGAATACAAAGCACAGATATCGACCATGTCGTCCTCTAAATTCGTCGAGATCCTCGACACGACTGCCACCCCATACTCGCACGCAAACGTGAGTCTCCAAGCGACCATCGACGAGTCGCGACGACGCTCGGCTTCTTCCGGCAGCAGCATATCCAGTGCGAGCGACAGCGTACCTTCACCGACCTCGCCAACCTCCCCGACAATGATGGCACCCATCAGGACCCGCCTGCGCGCCCTGTCATTGCGCAAACCCAAAAAGCCTGATTCTGCGTGAAGGACTCGATACGATGGGAGCGAAGATGCGATAACGGCGTCCGGTCTGGCTACGCGCCCACGATATGTGTGTGGTCGACCGGACATGTCATGATTACGAGACTCTACGATTGAACGACACAACGACATCACCACTCATGGATCCAACTCGTCGGGGATGACATCCTTCAGGCTCGGTAGCAAGGCGGCTGCTTGGATTTTCGACAGGCTATCGTTGCAGGGGAATCAAAATGCGCATGGAAAGACGAGAGTGCTTCCCTTCGAGGCTGTCCGTCCGAGCAATGGACTAGACTCATTGCCACTAGACTCATTGCCGGAGTTGATCGCCCACGCCTGCAGCTTCCGAGCACCGCCCCAGATTGTCGTGGCAGGGGAAGCGATTCGACATTAAGAAGATGTCGCGGGATTGGCAGGAAGTGACGAGATCGGGGTGGTAGACGATTCGAGACGGTTTTACGTCGACGCTGGGCGATGCGAATTTAGCACTTGATACGATACCAATTGTTGATCTTTTTCCGGCTGTGCGTTCGACTGCTCGTGCTGCATCCATTCGTTGTCGTTGCGATCGACGACTAGTCTTGGTGAACACGTGGTCCGGTTCATGGAGGCATTGCCGCTAAAGTCACTCCGTGCTCTAGACTAACCTTCAAGTCACCGCCTAAGGCATGACTCGTTTGTTGTTAGTGTAAGGTATAGGCCATGCTTGATTACTTGCATCAGTATGGTGTGACAGAAAGTTTGTGATGTCAGTCGATTAGGGTTAGGGTTGGGGTACTGGTCCGCATGTGGCTTCGGCGACGAGAAGGTCATAAATATGTCCAATATGTAATCTCAATATTAGATGGTTATCTGTTGACTTTGATGGGTCCAGTAGCCTACTGCAGTCTTGCTATAATGCCAATTGTACTCGTTTTTCCACCACTTGTGTTTCTCGTTGGTGTCTGCCACGTATTCGCACACATGCGCTTTGATAGACGCTTGACAACACAATGAGATCTGATCCAACGAACATATATCTCTACTTCCACATGTTTCAGCAATCGAAGACCACTACCAGACCTTATCTGAAATGTATCATGTTCCATTGTTGTGTATATGTACATATATCGATGGGAGATTGTTAGCCTCAGGCGTTTCAATGGTAAGGACAACGCGCTCCTTCTCCTTAACCATCAGACTTATTTCAACGTCACCTTTCATCCACCACCGAGATACAAAACTTGTTGGAGCATCATACGCCTGCATTCGGGTCAGCTTTGACAATGAAACTGTTGTTGGACTATTGACTTTGCTTCAGGGAATATCGAGACCGCCCAGATCGGTAGTGGAATGCACGAATGCACCCGCGATCAGACAACACCATTGGCTAGACTCCTCGGACAATCAACTTCGAAGGACTCGACATTTACTGGTCCAATGTCTCGGCGATACTGAAATATTACCCACGCTGGCACTGTCAACAACCGTCGACTCTCAAACGACCAATCAATCGGGACAGGCTCCCGCCGAAACCATCGAAATCTGTCCCAGTTCATGCGTCCCCGGAGACTCGCACTCGGACTTGGACACTACATATCAAGAGCTCACCATACACGGGCGCCTCCACGATCAACGTCGACGAACACTGGCGAATTGACTCAATTCTGGACATGTTCCAGCAGGCCACGAACCGACACTCGATCGACGCTGATGTATCACCAACATCACTGTTGCCACCCAGCCCTACGGCACTGCACGTACCATCTCCGCTGCCGACCCAGGAAATTCGGCCGGAAAAATCCCACAAAGCTCGGTGAAATGCCAGGAAAAAGCCAGCACTGCCCAGCCTTCTTGATGATTTTGCCACCAACCTCATCATCAATACAACCCTTGCCGGGGTAGCTCAATCGGTAGAGCGTGTGGCTCTTATAACAGCAAAGAGATCAACCTCAAGGTCGTGGGTTCGAGCCCCACCTTCGGCTATTCCTATATCAAAGCTCATCAGAGCAGCTGTTCTTTTGCTTTTTGTTCACCCGACCGCCTTCTCTTCTTGCTTGACCTTCCACTAGTCCGCACGGAGCTGAGGAGCATTTTCATCAGCTGCTTGATACAATGCAAGATGCTCAACTGCCATGTCCATGCTCTTTTTGCCCTACAAGAAAGCGGGTATCCCTTGGAGGCTTGTCCCCTTTCTTCACCACTCAACATCAAGTGAACAGCCATGGCCAACCACCGCAGTTTGATTTTTCCATACAAGTTCAACATGGAGATCCGCATGACCCGGTCTGAACATCTGAATGCTCAACTTCTATTGTGGCATCATCATTGGAATTGCACTTCCCAAGAACATGGTTGATGCAATGATGTCTCCGCCCCTTCGGTGCCAGGAATGTAATCACCCGCGTATAAACAAAAACCTATGGCACCCCTGCCTTCCTTCCGAAACTCTGTTCATCCACCTATTCTGATCACCTCACAATCATTCGACGCTTGCAGCCATCACGATGGGTGGCGCCACCTTGTTTTTTCGTTCGCTCGTTCTAGCAACCCTGTTCGCTTCTCAAGTCCAGGCAGGATGGGAGATGCTAATGCCGGAATACGGAGCCTTGAAAGACCTCGTAAAAAGACAGGAACCGAATCAGGGCCCGAGGATTGTCATTGATGCAGGCAATGGCGAGTTCAGCTACAGATTGGTATACAATCATGATACACTAGCTGACATGGGCTTCTCGACCGACAGGCTTCTCATGGATCGGATGCTACAGGGAAACGGTCCCATCAGCTCTCAATGGCCCTTATATCGATGGAAGAAACCCTGAAAATCCACTTGTCACGATTGAGATATGCTCCGAGTTTGGTTAGTCCGCGTGTGAACATCTGGCGATGACGGTTTACTAATGTCTGCGTAGTATGTGAATTGTCATGCTGTGCCATGAGTAGTGGACCAGTCGATCATGAACGGAAGACACGAGCCTCCAGGCTTGAGCGATCTTCTCATAACCAGGCTCGATCAATACGCTAATACGAAGCTCACAGTGCAGGGATTATAACTTCTTTGGCGTGGAATATGGCACCGAATGTGAGCTCAGACAAAGTTTTCGTACAACACCATCATGCTGATACGACTACTTCCACCAGGCTACTGTGGAAACGTCCTGAACAGCCAATCTCGACAAGTGAACACAGAGTCCGCTCTCCGATGTGACGAGCCCAGATACGTTTGCGCTGGCGACCCCAACGAATTCTGCGGTGGCTTTCAGGCATTTGGCTTTGTATGTCGTCCTGCTAAGAGCCCACAGGTCAGAGGCTGATTGCTCTTCTCCATAGTATGCGAAGGCAGGGCAGACATCGACTGCTTACGATCCGTACGCCACGGGATTCCAATACATCATCGACTCTTACATTGAACCGAAATACGGCGACTACATCTACCAAGGCTGCTACACGGACACCAAGGGCGTAACCCTAGAGGAAAGGGCGCTCAACCAGAAATCTGCGAACCGTGGTGTAGGTTCTTTAGAGCTTTGCTCCGCGTTTTGCGAGGGCTATCAATACTTCGGTCTCGAAAATGGCAACGAGTGTGGGTGTTTCGGGAAAACTAAGCCATTGACACAACTCACACGATCCCAGGCTATTGCGGTGATGAAATCACGAACGAGTCCGAACAAGCAGATTGCCAGAATGGGTATGTATCGTGCGATCGAACCATGTGCAGGATTGAGTTGACAATAATTGTAGTTGGTCGACCTTCAATTTCCCTTGTCTACACACACAGACCTTGACTTGCGAGACCCACCGCATTTACCCAACCAAGTCAATCTATGCAGCTATACTGTCAAACATGAGGAGAACATGAAAGTATTGGGAGGGAGACACATTCGCTAACCGCTTGCCTATCAGATTGTTACACTTGCTGTTCAGACGACATATCCCAGCGCTGTGGTGGATACTTCCGCATATCAATATACCGGCTCAATGGAGTTCGATACAGCCCCCGCCCTCAACAAAGTCAATGCACATACAATGGTCCTGCAAGGGCACCGGTCACACGGGTTGTCACAACTGACGCGGCAGGAGACACGACAGAGTATTCGAGTACCGGTCCGACTAACTATGGCCCGATAACAACCGGCACTACCATCTTCCCAGTCACGACCACAAACTCGAACGGCGAGACTACAGTCTATGAGACCACTGAACCTCTCTGCGACGGCAACTGCACGCCGAATCAGCACACTCCTGGTGGCTCGATTACCGCTACCCACACAACAACTTATACACGGGCACTTGAGACTCCCCTCGATGTCAGCGGCTGCAACTGGCAAGGTTGCTACGATGATCTGAATACTAGGGCTCTACAACCCCAGGTTCTCTTCGACTCACGTAGCATCATGGACATCGACCTGTGTGTCGGAACATGTCTAGTGGCAGGATACTTGTACGCCGGCCTGGAGGTGAGTCACTTGCAAATCACACCACCTTTTCCAGAGCTTGACTGACAACCATCGAGTACGGAGAAGAATGCTACTGTGGGCCTGAAATCGAGGGCGACCACTCGCTGGTATACGGAAACACGTCTTCGCAAGACATCATTTTGACTTGCGCAAACCCCGAATTTGCCTGTAAAGGCAACCTGAACCAGATGTGTGGTGGCTTTGGTACAATTGGTATTTATTACTGCCCTGCCAACCTGCCTGAAACTACTTCGTGAGTCTTAATGCCCTCCACCTTTGAGAGTTAGCGCTAAATCATCAACAGGTCATCTTCGTCTTCGTCATCCTCTACATCCTCTTCATCGTCAGTCTCCGAGACTACAGAAGCGACGTATGTTGCCCTTTGAGCAATGAGCCGAGAACATTACTCCTCGGGATCGAGCCAAATACTGATTGATGAGTTCAGAACCACCGAGACATCCTCCTCCAGCGTTGAGGTCTTGATACCATACCCGTCGCCCACCAGCTGCGCTGGCCTCGCCAGTCTCGGAGGCAATGGGGCTACTTACATCACGCCAAGAGGTGTAACCTACACCTTGTACTGTGGCATATTGCCTCTGCCGATCTTCTACGACGCCAGAGAGGGAGATGACAACATTGTCAATTGTCTGGCAGATTGCGATGCTGAGCCGTTATGTGCAGCGGCGTACGTGCTTTACGAGACCTGTTACTACAATGAACAGCCCGAGAGCTACCAGGCCTCGGACGACCCGGAAGCGGTACTCGCGATCAGAGCTGTGGCTCCGGATCCTTATCCGGATCCTACAACGTAAGTACACCAGTTCATTTGAGATGATTGGTGCTGACGCTACTCGAAGGACGACAACTACGACCGAAAGCACACCTAGTTCGAGCAGCATTGAAGTGGAAGTGCCAAGCAGCTATGAGGGACCCACAACGTAAGTGCGCTGGCTGAGTTCGAGAGATTGGTACTGACGTTGCTCGAAGGACCACCACAACTACTACGGAGGTAACCTCTAGCTCGAGCAGCATCGAAGTGGAAGTGCCGAGCAGCTATGAGGGTCCTACTACGTAAGCATACCTTTTAGAAAGAAAAGACAAGTCGATACTAACGCTGCTAGAAGCACCACCACCACAACAACTACGGAGGTAGCATCTAGCTCGAGTAGCATCGAAGTGCCGAGCAGCTATGAGGGTCCCACGACGTAAGTGCGCCGATTTAGTATAGAATTATCGGTACTGACGCTACTCGAAGGACTACTACAACTACTACTGCGGAGACAACATCTAGTTCCAGCAGCATCGAAGTTCTCCCAGTACCAGCAACGTGAGTAGAAGGGTTCCAGGATGAACGATCATGAAACTGATGCGAGTACAACAGATCGTCAATTTCTACTACAATCACTAAAACGTAGGTTTTTGAGGAATCTATCTGACAGATGGCACGCTAACGTGATGGCAGAACAACCACCACCTCTTCTTCGTCGTCGTCTTTGTCTTTGATCATCGAGACTCCTTCGATTTACACACCCCCGCCTCCACCGAGTTCGAGCTCGACGTCGAGTCTGATAATTGAGATTCCTTCAATTTATACGCCTCCTCCTCCGCCTAGTTCAAGTTCGAGCTTGATCATTGAGACTCCCTCAGTATATACGCCTCCGCCTCCACTGAGTTCCAGTTCCAGTTCGAGTTTGATCTCCATCCCTTCAACACCTCTTCCGTTCCCAACAACAAGCACAACGTCTACATTTGTGACGACTACACTATCTTCATCATTGATCAGCGAGGTTCCCTTTCCAACGACCAGTCCGTCCAGTTCGAGCTCGTCGCTAGGCCTTAGCTCCACATTCTCCTCGAGTCTTAGTTCCGAACCGAGCAGCCTGCCAACCTTCAGCACAACGCTCACATCTTCCAGCTCTTCGCTGTCGAGCGATGTACCGGTCAGCTTGGAATCAATTACGCCAGGTTCTTCTTCGCTGAGCACGAGCAGCCTCACCAGCTCTCTCTTCAGCACGCCGTCAAGCAGTTCGATCGCACAATCAAGCAGTTCGGCCGGACAGTCAAGCAGCTCGGTCGGACAACCAAGCTCAACACCCAGCGCGCCGCCGACAACAACTCTGGTCACGCCCACGTTGACCCTTACAACGACGAAAGACCTGTGCGCGAATTCAGCGAGCTGCCATCATGATACGCCGCATCCCGTGACAACTACTAAGCATGTGTGTAAGCACTCGACGGGATGCCATCACGACGGCACTACTATCTCGACTCGCTACGGATCGGCGTCGGGAAGTGTCTGTGTGAGGCGTACATCGGTCATGCCAGTCTTCGCGTAGTCACCGACTCGATGTTCGGCCGAAGGGAAGCATGGAATGTTCGAAGATTGAAACAGGATGCTAGGGATCTTTTATTATGTTTGGTTCGAGGGTTCTGTTTCGCCGAGAAGATGTGTTATGTAGCTTTTACTGAATACCAAGTAATGTATTCCGATCCAACCGTTTTGTGTCATTCACAACATCGTCATCGCTTACATATTTTAAGCTGTGAACCGTGCATATTGCGGGGTCGGCTGCAGATCCGAGATCACATTCACCAACCACCACCAAGCGAGCTCTACTACATCGCGCGCTACGACGCTGTCTTCCTTGATCGAACTTCCTGAACTAAGAGACGTGTGATGCTGCCCGCGCCTCCTCGACAAACACCAACGACACTCGGTCGACGCGACTGAAAACACTTACCCACCTGCGCCGACATGGCGGGCCTCAACTATGTCGCCTTCAACCAGGATCACAGCCTCTTAGCTGTCGGTACGTGCATCGGCTTGTTACATACATTCGAGGCGACCTTGGCTAATATCAGTCAGCCACCACACGAGGCCTGCGCATATACAACACCGACCCGTTCGAACTCTCAAACCAGACCTACGACGACGACATATCGTTAGTCGAGCAGCTCTTCTCCACGTCCCTCGTCGCCCTGATCCTCACACCGCGCCTCTTACGAATCGTCAACACCAAGGTATGCTATGAAAGAGCTGGGAGAAAGTACTTGCAAGCATACTCATGGACAAGCAGAGACATTCGACAATATGCGAGCTCACATTCCACGGCATGGTCGTCGCCGTCAAGATGAACCGCAAGCGCCTGGTTGTCATACTGGAAGAGACGGTGTTCATATACGACATCAGCAACATGAAGATGCTGCATTCACAACTGACGCCCATAAATCCCGCGGGAATCTGCGCCATTAGCCCAAACTCCGAGAACAACTACCTCGCCCTTCCTCACCACCAGAAAACGGCGCCGAACCCTCAATCACAGCCATCGCATGTACCAAAGTCGATCGTTAAAGAGGCGATCAGCGGCGACGTACTGTTGTACGACCTCAACAAAATGGAAGAGGTCACTGTGATCCCAGCACACCAAGCACCGGTCTCGTGCATAGCGATCAACAACGACGGCACCCTCATGGCTACATCTTCGGATAAGGGCACCGTAATTCGAATATTCTCAATACCAGACGGGAAGAAGCTCTTTCAATTCCGCCGAGGCAGCATGCCCGCAAGGATATACAGCATGAGCTTCAACGCTGCTTCCACCCTCTTGTGTGTCTCGTCTGCCACAGAGACCGTGCACATCTTCAAACTTTCCGCACCCCAACATAACCCTAACAACAACAACGGATCCTCTTCGCTCTCGCCACCCTCTTCCCCCAATCAAGCCACCCACAACCCAGCACCCTGGTCACGCGATCGCAGCGTCAGCCCATCCACTTCAGAAGACCAAAGCGAAAGCGCCGCCAACCTCGAATCCTCCGACTTCCCTCCCACTGCAAGACCGGGACCCGGACGCCCGAACCTCATGTCTTTCATGCGCCGCACATCGCAAAACGTCAGCACATCCCTAGTCTCGCGTGCCGCCGGCTACCTGCCATCCTCGGTCACAGAGATGTGGGAACCTCAGCGTGATTTCGCATGGGTGCGTGTGCCGCGAGGCAGTGGAGGGCAGCCGGTCAAGAGTGTTGTGGCCATGGGCAACCAGGCGCCAAGCGTGATGATCGCGACGAGCGAGGGTGGGTTTCTGGTTTATAGTGTGGATCTGGAGAGAGGCGGGGAGGGCACGCTGATCAGGCGATTCGAGTAAGTTTGGACGATCTTGAAGTATTATCGTGAGCGACCCGTGCAGTACTAACGCATTCTTGCAGCGATATCCACGGCATCAAGCATAGGAAGGGACAGGAGTTTGAGGATTAAAGGAGCTCGATCCAGCCTTTCCTGGCCATCTTTTCATTCTGGGAGTTGCTTATAGCGTTTTTAGCGAGGGGAAAGGGGAGTGGCGGTAGCATTGGCACTTGAAACGACGCCCGAGACGACTTCATGCATGCCCTTGTGCAAGATAATGGTGGAGGGGGGAAATCTTCTCATCTCTCCAAAACGAAATGCTGTCTTTGATTTCATACTCTTCATTCATTGACTCATCTAGAAAAAAAACCAAACACTTCCACTCTTCGTTTCGCCGAACCTGCGGGCCCACGCTTCGCTTGTACGCCGCTTAGAAACGGCCACGCCACTCACTCTCTCTCTCACTACACCCCCGCCGTAGCCATCGGTCGTCCACAACGAGGAAACAAACCACGCGCTCGAGTGCCGGCAACAAAAATGAGCGAAAGTGCATGCACTCTTTTTTAAGTGGGTGGGGGGAATCCGGCGGCCGTAAACTCTCTTGCTAATTTTTTCTTTCCTTTTTTCGCCTTCGTTCGCTGCGCTGCGCTGCGCCGGCTTGCTTGCCTTGCCTTGCTTTCTTTACCAGTCCTTCTTGATGTCAAAGGACCACTTGAACTTCAGGTACTCGTTCTTGTCGTCGTCGGTGAACATGGACGAGGCTTCGTAGTGGCCTCGGCCGAGCATGCCCGAGGGTGCGGTTTCGCTCTCGACTGTTTTTTGGGGTGGGGATTTTGTTAGATTCGAAGAGGTGGTTTGGGAGAGGGAGAGGGAAGGTTTGAGACGGGGTTGGGGTTGAGCTTACACTTCTTTTCGTACTCGGGCTTGTCGGTGGTGTTGGGCGAGTAGGAGCCCTGTTTTGATCGGTGGGGTCAGTATTGTGGAAACGATTTGGGGGGGGGGGGGGGAGGAATA
>Ga0265797_10004793_pt1 | contig 20325 bp, 29 predicted proteins | sample P2T30metagenome_FD_192433 | JGI IMG/M metagenome (GOLD analysis project Ga0265797, IMG submission 192433) | Plant litter microbial communities from East Loma Ridge, Irvine, California - P2 T30 | ecosystem: Environmental > Terrestrial > Plant litter > Unclassified | place: USA: California...
GCTTCGGCGACTGCGGCCAACTCGATGTGAAGTGCATCTGCAGCTCCGAGACTCTTCTCTCGGGCCTCTCGTGCTGTGTCAGCACGGCTTGTAACGAGGATGACCAGAAAAGTAAGTTCGAAACAACAACTTTTTTTATGTTCTAACGTCTCGCACCAAGTGTTGTCGTCTAGGACCATGTCTAGTCTCCCAAGAATCTGCAGCAATCACTGGCTGATCCCGAGTAGCGGCATGATTTTCTTGGGATTAAACGAGAAAATGGGCGGTTTTCGGGCACTAGACAATGCATGGTCCTAGACAACACTTGGTGCGAGACGTTAACCCGTTACAGTACACGAAAATAAGAAATAAAAGTGCCACTTGAAACTAACACTCATATCTTTGCACCAGAAACCATCGAATTCGCAAACTCCCTCTGCGCAGGCCAAGGCGTCAACAACCTCCCTACCGCCGCCACCTGCGAAGGCTCCGCCGCTCCCAGCTCGACCCCCGCGCCCGAGAGCAGCAGCATGAGCTCCATGATGGAGATGTCTTCCACCGAGAGCGCCGCCATGTCGTCTGCCAGCTCGAGCGAGTCTTCGGTCATGTCCTCGGCTTCTAGCATGGCTTCCAGCATGTCTTCCAGCATGATGGCAGAGGCCAGTTCGACAGCTTCTAGCGCGGTGGAGCAGTCGACTGGTGGTGCGGAGAGCTTGAGGGGTGGGGTCGCGGGTGCTGTTGGGTTGGTGCTGGCTGGTGTTGTTGCTGCTCTGTGACGATATTGATGGTGATGTGATGGTGGATTTGGGGGTCTTGTTCTGATTTTGTTTTGGATATTTACCTAGATGACCTAGGAAACAGGCATTTGTATGCTGTATGTATGGTTTCTGGTGATGCAGCTTATGGTCCAAGGTCAAGGTCAGAGAGACTTCTCGTCCTACTGCACGTCCATCGTCGTCGTAACGCCTCGGCGGGGCGACATTATGCGCCTCATTGTTACACTCGCTGAGCCTCTTGTCGGTGTTGCTTAGGTAAGGTAGCAGATATCGCTATCGTATCGCATCGGCTACACATGTCCAACCCCACTCGGATATCGGCTGCAACTGCAACTCGAGGTGAGACATCAAGGCATTGGCGTTTCGGCATCTTGGTGTCACGGCATAGGATACACAGCAACTGCCTTCAGGAACAACAATGCATTTGTCGGTGTGCTGGTGCTGATGCTAGTACAGCAATCGGAGACCGTGTGGTCTATACATCACTCTTTCCCTCTCGCGTATCTTCGAGCCGAGGATAGAAGATTTGACATCAAGCTGAAAGAGGAAGGCCGGAGTTCTGATCCCAGGTGGTTTCCAAGGTTCTTAGGAGGAGTGGCGGTGACGCTAACCGGCTGCATGAAGACGCAAGACTGCAGGTCGGCTAGGGTATGTACAGTATGAGAGGATAGATATGCAATGCAGTTCCCCGCCGTCGCTGTAGCTCTCGTTTGTTTTTGCGATAGATAAGGGAACCGCGAAGTGTCTTCTTTTACAGTACTGCCTCATTGCCATCGAGAGTTTGGAGTTTTCTCTTTACATCACCTTCCGTTGCAAACTGGCAGCGGCGAGCTCTCATCAGCATTATCTCAAGCTCACCTCAAGCTCACTCACTCACTCGAAGCTTGACCCACAAAACACCAACATCAGCATCATCGCATCTGATCAGGCAGCAGACATAAAACACTCGCACAAGCGACTCTCACAACAACATGAAGTACCTTCTAGCACTCAGTCTACTGGGCACTGCGATAGCCTGTGAGTACTTCATCTTTCCCCAGCACCTCTACGCAAACACGGCAGTTTGGAGACGTGGCGAGCTACAGCACTTCCACACGCAACACGATATCGCCCAAATGACTAACAACTCACCTTAAAACAACAGCTCCCCACGCGCGCCCGGCTCCCCAAGACCAGCAAGAAATCGACCCCAACCCCTCCCTCACCTACAGCCTACGCGACCCAGAAGTGACCGAATTCCAAACCCAAAACGGCACCGAGGCCTCTGCCACCGCCACATCTGGTGGAAGCGTCACCCCAACAGCCGAGTCACCCACCCTCATCACCGAGATTGCAGCTTTCACAGTCCCGAACGGCGCAATCTACACGGCGACAGCCATTGGCAGCACTGCGCGCATCGCAGGCCACGTGCTGACTGTGGGCGGACCCGATGCTCTTGTTGGCGGGGTGAGAGTTTCTGCCGCGAGTGATGGGTTCAAGTTTGGGGATTCGACGGCGGCCTACGCCAGTGTGACGGGGAGTTCGACGGAGGTTGTTGTCAGCACTGTTACCGATGAGCAGGGCAGCAGCACGGGAGTCGTGAGCTCGTCTGCTACGGTGGCGGTTGCGGAGAGCTCAGCGACAGAGTCGGCAAGTGGTGGCGAAGATGCTTCATCTACATCTGAAGCTCCGGCTGAGTCGTCGTCGTCTGCAACTGGAGGCGCTGCTGCCGGGGCGACTGCTATGTCGAAGGCTGCTTTCACGGCACTGGGAGGAGTTGCGGTGCTGCTTTGCGTTTTCGCGTGATGAATCAATACGAGGATATTCAGCGGGTTGAAGCCGAACAGCTCGGTTTAATATTCAATGCCTGGAATGAAAGCCAAAGGGCTATGATATGACAAGTAGCGAGATCAATAGGAAAGCAATAATCCAACCTACCCTTTCCACATCTGAACCCGACATTTCACCAGGAAACCTGAAAAATGGAAGCATAGAGGCAGTGATCAATGGTTAAGCGGCAAACTCGTACTGGACGAGGCCTCCATTTTTGTGATCTTGCTCAAGCGTAAAAGGTGAAGCTCCGATAGGCCGGATTGTCCTCATGCTATGGAAAATAGCTTCGCTGTTTGCGCCTTGCCAAAACCCCAGTGAATTTTCATCCCCGACGACCATCATCTCTTTACCTGACGATGCCCTCGAAGCGGTTCTTGTACCACTTGACGACCTCGGTGGAGTTGACCTTGTGGGATGCGCCGACCTTGTTCTTGCAACGGCGACGGCGGGCGACACGCTCACCGGGACGGGACCTTGAGTGATGTTAGCAATCGTGACCGTGCGTTTCAATGTCTGGCTGCACTTACATGACGACGTAGAAGTCCATTCCGTAGATACCGATCGCAGGGTCGTACTTGATGCCCAGGTCGATGTGCTCGGAGATACCGAAACCGAAGTTGCCGGTCTTGGAGAAGTTGCGCTTGCGGAGCTCGTACTCCTTGACCTTGAGGCCACGCTCGAGGATCTCCTCGGCCTTGGCGCCACGGACGGTGACGTGGACGGAGATCTTCTCGTTACGGCGGATACCGAAGGTACGGACGGTGTAGCGGGCCTTGCCTGTGGCAGTGTTAACCCTACATCGTCCTCATGCAATCTCTCGAGGAGATGCGTCTGGTGTTGCTGGTTTTCACGTACTGTAGACGGGGGTCTGACCGCTCAGCTGCTCGAGCACCTTGGCGGCACGAGTAAGTCTGTCACCAGACTCGCCGACGGAGATGTTCAGGACGAGCTTCTGGATGCGCAGCTCACGCATGGGGTTGGCAGCCTTGTCGGAAGCGCCCTGGGAGACGACATTCTGGCCGTCGGCCTGCTGCTGCGAGGATTCTCCAATGGCCTATACCGTCAAAGACATGTTAGTCGTTGTTTTTTGCTCCACCAGCCCGATATTCTCCAGTCTCTTCGTCGCATGTTTTTTCCATCTCTTGCGCCCGGCCGGCCGATGTCTCCAAATTCAAGAGTTCGATTCGCGAGGATGCGTAAGGTGTAGCCGTACCATTTTGTTGGATATGAGACGTCCCGGTTGTCGTGGTTATCGAAGTCGCTGTCGGATCGAGAAGTCGGCGTCGCTCCAGCTGGATTTGAGAGGAAAGTGCGAGCTTCGCCAAGAGATCAAGCGGAGCCTGACTCGCGCAGACTTCACTTCCTCGCTCAGTCGCGCCCTGCTTTGCCTGAAGTGCTTCTGATTGGTTGCACAAACCTTCTGCGCGCGACCGACTTGAACGACCGTCATTGCTACCACGGCCGCTGCTACTTTGCGCCAGATACAACACATACCCTCATCACTACCGATCACTCACCAAGTCGTGCTAAGCCACGCACTCCGCCAACATGGCCGCAACGAACAAGCAGGGAAAGATGGTGAGTTGCGCGCGCAAACCGCTACGGCGATGCTCCAATGTTGACAGACACAGCTGACGATTTCGACTTATAGACAGGCTTCGTAAGTTTTTTCCTACCGTCTAGGACTCGAGATAGTGCTAGCGCTTACAGTCGCCTCAGATCAATCACAAGATGCGCGCAACCATGAAGGACGGAAGACAGCTCGTTGGCCAGATGTTGGCCTTCGACAAGGTGCGCTCACTCGCCGGAAGTCCACACGACATGCGCTTAAACTGACACACTACAGCACATGAACCTCGTTCTCGCCGACACCGAGGAGTTCCGCCGAGTAAAGCGCAAGACCAAGGCGGGCGCCCCTGGAGGCAGTGCCCAACAAACCGTCGAGACAGAAGAGAAGCGCGCCCTGGGCCTGGCCATTGTCCGTGGATCCAACGTCGTATCTTGCTCCCTTGATGGACCGCCTCCCGCAGACCCCAGCGCAAGACTCGGAAACAGTGCACCTGGTGCGACAGGTGTTCCCGCAGCTATGGCGGCTGGCACAGGCATCAGCAGGCCCGCGGGTAGAGGCGCTGGTATTGGATTGCAGGGCCCGGCGGCTGGTGTTGGTGGTCCTGGATTTGCTGGTCGTGGAGGACCTCCTGGCTTCCCTCCCGGTTTCCCACCTGCTGGATTTGCTCCTCCGGGCTTCGGTGGCCCTCCTGGCGGCCCTCCCGGTTTTGCTCCTCCTCCCGGTGGCCGCGGCTTCCCTCCGAGGTGATCAATCAATTTTCACTGGTCGTATCCATATCCCAGGCGGCTGCGTTGAGCTCGCATGACACCAGCAACTTCGCTTTAGTTAGCATCATCTGGACATGGGTACGATCACCACCAAAAAGCTGCCACGTGGTCGAAATGTTTTGGCAGGGCAACATGCTCCTACAGCACGGCCATATGAAACTCCAATTACTAACGAGGCGTCCGGCAAAAAGCGATGCAGGAACTGAAGGTTCCAAATCGGAAGGCACCACATTAGATGGGCCAAATCAAATAGTATAGTGAATGCGCACAGTTATAAGCGCTTCAATCATGATATCAATTGTTCAGCCGTTAAAATACCTACGCTCACATACGTCTTTGTGAAATATAATTTGCCTGTGATTTTCTATTAATCGGCATGTGATCATTCGGCCGGAGAGCTGCAAGTTATCCAGCGGCTCTGTGCACGTCCCATGCCGGAGCTGTTGCTGCTCGCTCGCTCGCAAACCCGGGCCGATCGAGTACAACCTCACACGACCGACATAACTCTTACGACTATACCCTGATACCATATACCGAGGAATCGCATTCCGAAGTCGACAATATGGCCGCCGCAATCAAAGCCCTTAACGCCAAAATCCGGTCCAACCCGGTCGCGGACTACTTCTGCTCAACCCGTTAGTTTTCACCCGATAAGGACGAGGAGGGAACAAGAGATGCATGCGGATTGAGAGCGCGCGCAGGACATTTCGACCATGCGGAGGATCAATGCGCGGTCATTCAATGGCTGGGACAGAAAGAGACGGTTCGCGAATATTGGCTGACATGAGCTCAACCGTATAGACTTCTGGGGCCCGGCCTCCAACTTCGGTATTCCCATTGCCGCCGTTATGGACACACAGAAAGACCCCGAGATGTATGTCCCGTACTTTTGCGCCCATGCCACCATATACGCATCGTGTGCGCTGCTCTGGATAGGCTACTGCTGAACGCGAGGCTGACCACGACTTCAACAAACAGTATCTCCGGTCCCATGACCGCAGCTCTTATCGGTTACAGCACTACTTTCATGCGCTACGCCATGGCTGTCCAACCTAGGAACTACCTTCTCTTCGGATGCCACATGGTCAACTTCGGTGCTCAGACAACCCAGGGCTACCGTTACGTCCAGCACTGGTAGTACGTATAACCGGATTATATCTCACGGCACTCCGACCCTGGGAACTTGGGGAACCTTGTCCAGACACTAACAACATGATAGCATGGGTGGCCGTGAGAAGAGACTCGAGCTCCAGGCTCAGGATGGTCTTGCTGCTGCTGAGGGCAAGCTCAGCCAGGCCGCCGACAAGGTCAAGGAGGGTGCCAACGCTGCCGTCAACAAGGCCGAGCAGCTCGGTTCGCAGGCAAAGGAGGAGGCCAAGAAGCTCACGAAATAGATCCCAGCAAATTACACCACGGGATAAGAGGAGCTATGGTAGGACCGGCGGCGGACGAGAACGCTGCTTTCGCGTAGGCGCCTGTAGGCTGCATCGCGAAGGCGAGCCTTGTGTACATTTTGGGAGAACTTTTACACAACTGTGAATGTATAGTGCAAGCTGCATGCTGTGTTCCGAAAGGATGCTTGGACGAACAAAACATTTGAGAGGAATCCTTCGGACGGCATAGATATTTTTCTATTAACAGGGAGCGCAGCGTATTCAAATCAACACCTCCACGAGTTGATGGCTCTATCGCTCAATTGTTTAGAAAGCCAGGGAAGAAGAGGTTTTGTATCTCTCTGATGCCCATACCATCAGCTATCAGCTACTATCAATACGCAGAGAGACTGGTCGCAAGGTACTCGCATCCCGGGGTCACATTCACCTGATCATACTATCAGCTCTGAGCTATTGTTAGAACGTTGACCTGAGAGACTCATGGCAATGATCTCCATTCCCCGCTGATTTTGACGGTTGGCCGAGGCAGTCGAGTAAACCTTCACTTACGCATTTAGCTTTCACGAGGGGCAGCGGATGCAACAACGAACATTATCATTGTAAGGCTTGCTCACAATCACTTGCTTCTTGGAAAAAATCTGAGATAAGACATTGACCGCACAAGATTGTACAGTGATGGCTCGTAAGTCGAAGCCTAATTCTACTCGATCATGTTCGATGCTGACATCTCATTGCAGTCCCAGTGGTCGCCGCCTTGTCGGGCATTACAGCCACAGCAGCATATCTGGACGCAAAGTTTCACATTCGACACGATCTTCGAGCAGGTAGCCGCAGTAATGCCGCTGCGAAAGCCATGGAGTTCACTGTCCAAAAGCGGACGGAGGACAGGATGCTGGTGTACCATTACCTTGAAGACTGGGCCAAGCAAGACATACCCAACCATCTTTTCTTGGACTTTGAAGGTGAGCTGTGGACGTACAAGCGATTCTATCTCGCTGTCCAAAGGGTTGGCAACTGGCTTGCGAACGATCTCGGCATCGAAAAGGGCGAAGTTGTCGCTTTGGATGGGCCGAACAGCTGCAGCTACCTGCTCTTGTGGTATGCGCTCGAAGGCATTGGTGCCTGCCCGGCTTTCATCAACAGCAACTTGACTGGCGAGTCTTTGCAACATTGCGTCAAGGTCAGTCGGCATGGCATTCAGCAGGTTCTGGTCGGCCAACGAGAAAGCTAACTGGCGTTGTAGCTTGTCGAATCACGACACATTCTAGCCGACAAAGCCATCGAGCACCTCGTCGAGCCTTCGAAAGAGGCTTTGACCGCAAGTCATATACAGATTCAATACTATGATGATAATCTCGTCGATCGCTGCCTGGACTCGACGCCGCTACCAGTTGCAAGATCATCAGGAATCGAGCCCACCGACCTACGAAGCCTTATCTACACGTCCGGAACGACCGGATTGCCCAAAGCGACTTTCATATCCGCAGGCCGGTGGCTCAACACCGCTCGGGGCATCGCACTACATCTTGGACTGAAGAGGGGCGACAAGATGTACACTTGCTTGCCCCTCTATCATGGATCGGCACAGGGTCTCTGTACAGTTCCGACGATTTATGCTGGCTCAGCGATGGCTTTGGGAAGAAAGTTCTCGCACAGAACATTCTGGCCTGAAGTGTTTGCTAGCGGGGCCAACAGACTGCAGTACGTCGGCGAACTGTGTCGATATCTAGTCAACGCGCCCGTACACCCTCTAGAAAGGGAGCACAAAGTTCAAGAAGCCTGGGGGAACGGACTCCGTCCTGATGTCTGGGAGAAGTTCAGACAACGATTCCAGATTCCCACAATCCATGAATTGTATGCTGCTACAGATGGTGCTGGCAATACCTTCAACCAGAACAGGAATAGCTTTACGAGGGATGCCATCGCTCTCCGCGGCCTGCTCTGGAATTTCTGGAACGGTGGGAGTGAAGTCCGCGTGAAGATTGACCCTGACACTGAAGATTTTGTTCGTGGCGGAAACGGTTTCCTTCAGCTCAGTGGCGTTGGGGAGCCAGGAGAAGTCCTGCACCGCGTGGAGCCTGAGATGAAGGATGCAGTATTCCGCGGCTACTACAAGAACGAAGCAGCCACCGACAAGCGGTGGCTGCGGGATGCATTTGCTCCTGGAGACCTCTGGTTCCGCAGCGGCGATATGATGCGACAAGACGCGGACGGGCGTGTCTTCTTTGTCGACCGTCTTGGCGACACTTTCAGATGGCGTTCCGAGAACGTCTCGACAAACGAAGTCGCAGATGTCATCGGCAGCTTCCCCGAGATCGATGAATGTAACGTCTATGGTGTGAGCGTGCCGAATGCGGACGGTCGATGCGGCTGCGCTGCCATAGTCTTGTCTGCAGGAGTTTCGCCTGATACAATGGACTTGGTTGGACTGGCGCAGTACGCAACCGATCGATTGCCACGATACGCCGTCCCTCTCTTTTTGAGAACCAAGTCTGCGCTCTCGTACACTGGGACATTCAAGATCCAGAAAGGACAAGCAAAAAGAGAGGGAGTGGACCCTGCGATCATTGCACAGGTTGCAAGCAAGGACAGGCTCTTTTGGCTTCCGCCAGGAGCCAAGGCATATGAGCCCTTTAATTCTGAGCACTGGCAATCGCTGAAGAGTGGATCAGTGAAGTTATAGTGCGACTCTGCGCCTAGAATTTGGGAGGAACGAGCGCTTGAGCTCTTACCACAAGGCTTATCTTATCGACGTATTATTGCAAGCACCGCAGGGATTTCACCCCTGCAAAATGACTTGTCTCTTTGCGGAACGATATCATAAGGTCGACTTGAACTCCCAAGAAGATACGCGAAAGACTCGCTTCAATACACACATCACTCTCCGCGGCGCTATGCACTCAATCCGATTCGATTTCCAAGGTAGCATGATATCAACGCTTCGAATGGCGTGATGGGTTGTTCTTTGCAGCCTTGGTATTGATAATGCTGGAAAGATCCATCGCTTCATCAACAAGGCCCCGCACACGATCTGACATTTAGTGGAATGGCATCCTGGAGGCGTTCGAGGACTCAGGAACGTCCGTCTTTACAGCATGTCAGCTCAACCCTGGAAGAAATGTGATGCAGACTGTGCTTCCACCAGTCTTTCGCCATGTATAGATTATAATTGCAGAGGTCGTACAAATTGATGAGACTACTCTATCGTCGGAGAAGGACCTTCCGTGGTGTTACCATCAGTTGAGCAGTTTGTGGACCCCGAGGTCCTCCGTAATTCGTTCATTGCACGTGGGTGAGTTGGTTTAGACGCCTCCGCACCTGTGTGATACCAACACTCTCCTATCTCAGCGTGCTACGGACCTGTAGCCCAACGCAGCGATCTACGGATGAGACTACGAAGAGAGACTCCGCCGATCTGAGCATCGCTTGCGTCTATGAGCGCACGCGATATTCAGCCTACTGTGTGTCGTAACAATGTCACACCTCCTTCCAAAATGAAAGAGTGATAATACGAAGGTACCTTGAATATAGCTTGATCAGCGCTTCGAAATTTCCACCACTCGCAAAGGAACGATGGTCAAGATCCCTCCATGCCAAGGCGTACTTGTTGATTATCCGGATGGGTATTCTTCAGGAGCGTTAAGGTGTCGACCAGGAGTCTAGGCTGTTCAAAATGCTGTTCGCTGACTCGTTGGCATGTTGGCTGCTGACACAACCGTGCCTATATTGTGGTGTTAGCATCGCGCTCGATGCACTCACTAGAGCAGTAGTCGTTACGCCCGGCCAACTGTATATTCGGCTAACTGGACAGCCACACGCCCAGTCATTTCGGCATGCCCTTAAGCGACCTTCAGCCACTGTTCGAAGAGTCTGCCACGTTTGTTTCTGTGGATCCATGTATGCTCCCCACATTTAGCCGAGCGCCTCCCCACCGCCTCCGTGTCATTCTGTATCCTCTTTCAACACGGAGTCCATCAACAAGCATCTGCCGAACAGACGTCAACTCATCCTCAGGACCACAGGGTTGCATTTGGCTGCAGGATCGGAGTGTCATGGGGTGAGCTTGTACGGTTAAGTTGTCGACACCACTGTTGGAGCTACTATGGCTATAGTGTCAGCCCCTGTTGAAGCAATATACTTGCTACACTCGGCGTGGTTGTATGCATTGTCCTTTTGGACGTCTGGCCCACCACTGAGCACGTCGATAAATTCAGTCAGGTTGATGAGAAGATAAATAGGTAGGACGGAACCCCCATCGTTCTCAACAACACAGCACAAACTACATTCACATCCTTCCATCACTCTTACAATCAACCGCAAAAATGCTCATCTCCAACGCCATTGCTGCTCTCTCCGTTCTGTCGCTCGCTTCTGCGGCGGCTCTCCCTGATGCTCACATCGAGGAGCGTGCAGCTAGTTCAGTTGATGCTGGTTTCAAGGCCAAGGGGAAGAAGTATGTTCAGTTGAAGATCGTTGAAAATCGTCCAAGTCGTCCATACTAACAAATCTCAGGTACTGGGGCACTGCCAGCGACATCAACACTCTCAACTCCAACAACATCGGCAACATCGCAAAGGCCAACTTCGGTCAAATCACCCCCGAGAATTCGATGAAGTTCGATGCCACTGAGCCTTCGCGTGGTAACTTCCAGTTCGGTGGTGCTGACGCCCTTGTCAACTGGGCCACGAGCAACGGCAAGCTCATCCGCGGTCACACTCTTGTTTGGCACTCGCAGCTTCCCGCCTGGGTATCCCAGATCAGAGACAAGAACACTCTTATCTCTGTGATGCAAACTCACATCCGCACCGTCATGGGCCGCTACAAGGGCAAGATCTTCGTCTGGGTAAGCAAGAAGACGTCTCCACCGTTCACATGAACGACGCTAACAAACTCAGGACGTCGTCAACGAGATCTTCAACGAAGACGGAACCCTCAGGAACAGCCACTGGCTCCAAGTCATCGGCGAGGACTACGTCCGCATTGCCTTCGAGACTGCTCGCGCGACTGACCCCAACTGCAAGCTGTACATCAACGACTACAACCTTGACGTTGCCAACTACGGCAAGACTCAGGGTATGATCAGATACGTCAAGAAGTGGCGCGCGGCCGGCATCCCCATCGACGGCATCGGTTCCCAGATGCACCTTTCCAACGGCAGCGGCTGGCCCCGTGCCGACGACGTCGAGGCTGCCATGAAGGCTCTCTGCGCTGCTGCTCCCGAGTGCGCCGTCACCGAGCTCGACATTGCCGGTGCTTCGTCCGCCGACTACCTCAAGGCCAAGAACTCTTGCCTCAACGTCAGCAACTGCGTCGGCATCACTTCATGGGGAATCAGTAAGTCTTTTCCAACATACCAATCGTGATGCAGAGTGTGCTAACATATTACAGCTGACAACACTTCATGGAGGAAGGAGTCCAGCCCTCTGCTGTTCGACAGCAATGGCAACAGGAAGGCCGCCTACACCGCTATCGTTAACTCTTTGTAGTCGCGTCACGAGCATGGGTCCCAGTTCCATAGCCGCTCTCTGCTACCGAATCGAAAGCATTTCTCTTGTCTTCAAATCTGACTAGTTTTCTTTGGCACAACAGTGACGCTCACCTCAGAAGCTGGTGGTAAAAGCAAGATAGCTACAGATGATCAAGGAGATCTGTCTTATATGTCTTGCTTCTCTCACGGGTTCGCTCGTTTTGACAGTCGATGGTAAGGGCACGACCGCCGCGAACGGCCCTTGGAAACTAACTTGCAATTGATCTCTCTTTGGCAGTCGTGTGTGCAGAATCGGAAGCTGACTAGAAAACTCCGAAGGGGAACTATCTTGAAAATGGTGATCCTCTCGTCGGCACAACACGTTGGTTCATTTTCGAAGGATCCACGGAAAGCTGGTTTGAAAGTGTTGCCTTCCTCGTTGGCACACAGTCACTGCTTGACCCTGACCGTCGATGCTAATTTCATTGTAAAACATGGCTGTTCCCCTCCACGAATCCAATACGTAGTAAGACTAGAGGCGAACATCGCGTCCGAGGAATACTCTCTCCCTCCGACCAATCCAAACCCTCCTCAAGTGCTCAAAGCCGCCACAATTACATCCAACCCCGAACTCTGAGTCGAAGCACTAGGCGTCCCCGAGAAACCGCTCCACACAACCCCGAACTCGTTCCTCTCATTCCTATCGTTCTCCCACACACTATCGGCATTGATGTCGAGGAAATCGGCATACCTGTCCTCCGGACTCTGCTGCTGCAGAATCTGAAGGTTCCGTGCAAAGACTCCTTTGAACTGATTGCCGTCCTCGCCACAGGTGTCTGGCTCGCACTGGTCGTGCAGGATGCCGTTGTCGTCGGTTAGAGAGTTGATTGCAGCGTCGGCAATGAGCTTGGCGGTTTTGGTGTAGCTGTCGTCGTTGGTAACGCGGCTGAGTTCGCTAAGGCCGCCGAGGATGACGCCTTGGTTGTACGACCTGCGGTTACTGCTGTCAGTTGATGGTTCTATCGGCTGGGATGCTGGGCTGCACTCACCACACTGTTCCGCCGTTGTTACCACAAGTATCTTCGTCCAGACCGTCGTTGATCAGCCACTCGTCGTTGATCAAACCGCTCTTCTGGAACCAGTCCCAAGCTTCCAGCGCCTTGTTGAGGTAATCCTGGGAAGCATCTCCGGATCTCGCAGCCAGGTGTGCGGCCGCGTCGATGTAAAGCTCGTTGGCGATCGCGTTGACGTAAGTGTGCGGTTTGTCCCACCACAGACCGCCACAGGGCGTCGTGTTATACGCCTTGTGCATGTCGTCGAAAATGACCTGCGCGGTGTAGAGATACTTGTGGTTGCCGGTTACGTCGTATGCTGCGATCCTGTCGAGGCGATTGACGTTAGGGGTTGTTCGTTTGGAGTGCTCTTGAGCAGATCTTGAGCAGATCTTTTGGGCAATGCTTCGACTCACCATGCCAAAACCCACCACCCTTCATCATCGTAGTAGTCGTTCAAAAAGCCACTCGGGCGACGCCCTGGGGGCATTGCCATTCCTTGCGGAAAAGGAGATGGACCTCCTCCGGCTGCGGCGGAGGCGTAGTAGGATTGGGGCTTGTAATTCCCCTGAACAACCTTTTGCATCTGCAGGTTGTATTTCTGTGCTTGGATGAGAGTATTCTCGAAGATGGGAAGAGCCTGATCCTTGATATTATCGTCGATGGCGGCCAGATCGGCTATTACAGTGAGGCCTTTGGAATGTCAGTCGTGGGATGTTGAGGAAGGGAATCTAGAAAGCGTACAATTCGCACTGTTCCACCATCCAGTTGAAGGGATCCAGAGGCCTGTGATGTTGCGTTAGTCGCTGAGGCATTGTTTACATGATTCCTGCGATTTTGGGCAATCTTACCTATCGACTGGTTATACCATTGCTGAAGAGCATCAAAGCCATCTTCAGCATTCTGAAGAGTCACTGCTCGGGTGACACCGAACATGAAGAAAGCATATTGGAGTAATTGCATGACGTTCTAGAGACTTCTTCAGAATATGCAAAAGCAGAATCGTTTCCAACCCAGCCGACAGGTGGCTCGTCCGCTCATACATATACACATTCCTCATCTCATCTAAGCCGTGTACCGAGACATGTCTCGAGCACCAACCCGGAGTTGGTTATGAGTCGTCCGGAATAAGAGGATCGTTCACGCCTCCACGTCCCCGATCGTAATGCACGGGGAGCCGACGATCCTTCGAAGATCGTCAGTAAAGTTGTCTTGCACTTTTCCTGATGTAGTTGGATGTCGACGCTTGTGTCTGTCGATCTGACCGGATTTGTACCTTGCGTCTTGCCGGGACTGCCACATCCGGACTGAAGGATCACGTAAGTTCTCATGATCTGCAGAAAGTTACTTGTACTTGTACTATAGGCTAACTTTAGATGTGCGAATTGTGTAGGAAGTACGGTGTGGAGTGCTATGAATCAATGGTTGACTTCGGACGAAGGTACAAGCTTGGTAGGGGAATCACCTTCCTGAACGCAAACATTACAAACCGACATCTTTGAGAGTCACTTGAGAGGGATGTAAGTAAGCAATAGAAGCTACGTCAGTGGGATCTCATTGCGTTGCATTGCGTTACGTCGATTGATCACTTTTCCGCATCCAACTCACAACAACCCGAAGGCGGTAGACCGAAACATCTTCCGTTTCCTAAGATGTTCTAATACTGTAGAAGTAATGCAAGACACAGGCCGCAGCGAGAAAAGACCATCATTGTCGAAAAAACCACAACGACGCCCAACGGCAATGTACCTCCACATCCCTTCGCTGCGTGGATCTCGAGTCAGATAGGTACATGGTTTGATATTTGCGATCTGGTCGTCGTCATTGTCACATGCCACAGTACTGAGATACGATGTACAAGCTAAAGACTTAGGATTCGGCAGCGTACCATCGGATCAAACAATGGCCACCGAGGAGTACACAACAAGACATGGAAAGAGGATGTATCATTATTCAAGCAGCTCAGCTCGTCGTATCACCGATTAACGAACAGCTCTTCCCTTTAACAACCCATTTCTGTTTGGATCCAATCAATTGACACTCACCCCCAAATTGATCTTACCTAATTGATCTTTTCCACTCACACCGAACCACCGCCTACTCACCCTCCAAATCCAACACAACTTTCCCTCTCGTCCCACCCCCAGCAACCCTCTCAAAACGCCCTCTCAAACTCCCGGAAAGGTACGATCCAATCCACCGCAGGCCTACAAACCAGACCATCCTCCACCAAGTCCGCCACCTCGGCCAGATGATCTCCATCCGAAACCATAACAAAAAAACGGACTCCTCTCCACTCCAACCTCACAACCCTTGGGTCTCCTCCTCCCCTCCGGCTCCTCAAAGATACTAACAACCGTCCCACCCTCCTCAACCCGTACCAGAACCCTCATCTTCACGCAGACTGGGTATCCGCATTTTGTAACAGCTAATAAAGCTGCATAGGCTATAAGCCCAAGCCATACCCAGCGTGGATACAAGTACCGGGTACTACTGTCAGACGTACCATAGCCTACGAGCAGGTCGATTCATCTTCCAAGTGTATCAGGAGTCAGCCAAGGAAAGCAAGACAAGGAAATCACACTAAACATGCCAATCCAAAAGGTAACGATCAAAACAAATCATTCTGTATCTCTCATATTTTGGGCGATTCATTTCACGCCATCAAAAAAACGCCGTCATGGGTTGCTGTAGCCCCATGTACTCCAAAGGCAGCTGCGGCCAAACAAGCGCTCCCCGTTCATCCAGTGTAGCTATATTCGTCTCATGTCTCGCTCAAATGCCATTCCCCAATAGCGCAGTACCAGCTGAGCCTTTTTCTATTTCTTCCTTTCTTGATATCGTTCACTCGAACCTATCGCTTACTCGACAGTGACCGACTTGGCCAAGTTTCTGGGGAAGTCAACGTTCAAACCCTCAGCAACGGCAAGCCAGTAGGCCATGAGCTGGAGAGGAATGACGTTGAGCAGACCTTGCAGAAGATCGTGGGTGTGGGGGACCTCGATCTTGTCGGTCTTCTCGCCGGGGAACTCCTCATCGTCGGTGTTGCAGATGACGATGGGGCGGCCCTTGCGAGCGATGACCTGCTGGTAGGCGTTGAGGGACTTGGCAAAGATGGAGTCGCGAGTGAGGATCATGACGATGGGCAGGTTCTCGTCGACGAGGGCGAGGACACCGTGCTTCAGCTCGCCGGACATGACAGCCTCGCAGTGGAGGTAGGAGATTTCCTTGATCTTGAGGGCGCCTGGAAGAAAGTTAGTACATGCACTTGGTGGTGAGATTGGAACGGATTGAGCTTACCCTCGAGAGCGGTGGCGTGCTGGGAACCACGGCCGAGCAGGAGAAGCGACTTCTGGTCCTTGAACTTGAGGCACATCTCCTTGATGCTCTGGTCGAGCTTGAGGATCTCCTTGAACTGCTCGGAGATCTTGGCAAGACCATCCATGATATCCATACGCCTCTGGTACTTGCTTGCACGGTCCTCCGACAGAGTAAGAGCGAACATGATCATGCAGACGAACTGGGAGGTGTAAGCCTTGGTGGAAGCGACACCGATCTCGGGACCGGCGTTGATGTGTACACCGCAGTGGGTCATGAGGGAGATGCTGGAACCGACAACGTTGACGATACCAACGGTGAGGGCGCCACGCTCCAAGCAGTAGCGGAGAGCCATGAGCGAGTCGGCAGTCTCACCGGACTGGGAGACGAAAACGCAAGTGTCGTCACGGAAGACGGGAGCCTGACGGTCGAGGAAGTCAGAGGCAAGCTCGACGGAGATGGGGATCTCAGTCAGCTCCTCGAAAGCACCGCGGACGGCCATGCAGGAGTGGTAGGAGGTACCGCAAGCAATGAAGATCAGACGTCTGCAACGCCTGATGGTGCTGATGTACTGCCTAAGTCCACCAAGAGTCACGGTCTTCTCCTCTGCGTTCAAGCGACCACGCATGGCGTTGACGATCGACTCGGGCTGCTCGAAGATCTCCTTTTGCATGAAGTGGTCGAAGCGACCCTTCATGATCTCCTGCAGCTCAATCTCGATGGTCTGGATGGCGCGGACGTTGCTGGTGCCGTCGGTCTTGGACAGACGGTGAATGTTAAGCTGACCCTCGTGGATGTGAGCAATGTCATCGTCCTCGAGGTAGAGAACCTTCTTGGTGTGCTCGATGATGGCGGAAGGGTCGGAAGAGAGGAAGAACTCGGTAGGCTGGGGCATGCCGTCGTCAGACAGGAAGGCACGCGACTGCGAGCGGTGGAGGAGGGACTTGTCGGCGGAAAGACCGGGGACAGAGAGGAGGTCGTTGCCCCTCTTGAGTGCGACGTTGTGGCTGGCACGCTCAGCGGGGAGAGCCTGGCCATCCTCGGCGTACTCGACGTCGACAAAGTCAACCTTCATCTTCTTGGCGGTCTTGACACCGATGACGAGGGGAGAACCCTTGCGGGCAGCAACAACCTCGCCGGGGAAGTGGACGCTCTTCATCAAAAGACCAAAGGCACCCTGCAACTCCTTGACAACGGCCTTGACAAGGCTGGTGAAGTCGAGGTTGGGGTGCTCGTCGAAGATGTACTTGGCCAGCTTGGCAATGGCCTCAGTGTCGGTCTCGGTCTCGAAACGCATGCCCTTGGACTCCAGAAGCACGCGCAGTTCCTTGTAGTTTGTGATGATACCGTTGTGGACAATGGCGAACTGCCACTTGGGGTCGGAGCGGTGAGGGTGGCAGTTGACCCTGCTGGGGGGACCGTGGGTGGCCCATCTGGTGTGTGCAATACCGGCGTGGTTGTCAAAGACCTTGGTCATGTCGGGCGCCTCTTGCTCGATGAGCTGCTTCAGCTTGGCGACCTTGCCAACCTCCTTGAAGGCAAAGACCTCGTTTTTCTTGTCACCATCGACGGCAACACCGGCGGAGTCGTAGCCACGGTATTCGAGACGGGAGAGACCTGTGTTTGGGAAGGATTCGTCAGCTCTTGTGGGGAGTGAGGGCTGGGATTGAGGGCCACGTACCATTGACGAGGGTGTCGAGAATGAACTTTCTGTCCTTCTCGACGAGGTAGTTGATGTATCCGAAGATGCCGCACATGTTGGCTGTGAGTGAGGGTGGTGTGTGAGTGAAGGGAGTGTTTTGCGGTGGGCGGAAAGCTCAATGGCAGTCCAGGCGGAGCGGTGTGAGGGAGGAGCAGGCGGGACTGAGGTGGGGTAATTGGAGTGTTGTTGTGATGGAAGTGTTTCAGCGAGCGAGTGAGTTGATGACAGCAACGACAAGCAGGTAGATGGAGTTGTTAGAAGGAGAAGAAGTGTTGTAAGTGAGGGAGATGCAAGTAAAAGTGGTGAAGAGTGGGAATTGTTTATGTGAGGGCGGGCCTTTAGTAGCATATACTCGTGCACCACCAGGCTTGTCGTAGCGTACACGAGACGACGACGACGCAGGGTCTTGCTGGCTGGCTGGCTTGGGCGCTCGCATCGCCCGCCGCAGCACAGCAAAACAACAAGCTGCCCATCAACCCTACCATCACCACCAAATGCACGTGACATGAACCGGCTCAAACGCGTTCAGGTTTCACATCACGCCTCTCCAACACTCTTCAGCCGCGAATGGGAGGCGTCGGGAAGAGAATTGCCCCTTTTACCTGCAGTTGCTGTTCTCTATTCTTGCCTACTCTGCCTACTGTATGTACTTGCCAGCGTCTTGCATGAAGTAGTGCATACCGCATGTGACATTTCACATTTCACCATCGAAACCAGCTTCGGTCAGGCCAGACCAGGCCAGAGCAGACACTCGCCGCCGCCGCCGCCGCTCGGTTGTTTGGATGTTGCCGCACCCGCTAACTCACCACTAAACCGTCCAAGCGCCCAAAGAGAATCCACTGCAGGAACCATGTGGCTATAATTAAACTCACCACAGCCTCACAGCCACCAAAACAAAACATTCTTTCGTCAACCGCATGCAATTGTACAAAGTTGTCGCGAGAACCGCCTCGTGTCCAGCTGCCCATGCCACCTCCCAAGTACGACTAGCACGAGCGCACTGTTCTGTTGCTTTCCTGGGGAGATGCTATCTTTACCTCCGGAGATGCTATCTTTGTATCAATCTTGGTACACGTCCAGCACGTACTGTACAATAAGGTAAGTAGCTACTCGCGGTACTCTAGTAATTCTGCCCTACGGCGCCTCTCACAGTTTCCATGTGACGACACTCTACCAAGCGCCTAAGGAAAAAGGTTACATGCATTTCTTTTTTCCTCAACGCATCTCCAACTTTTCCCATCGAAGCGCCTCAGCCGCTTTTCGCTCTGCAAGAGTAAATAATGATGCCTCGGCAACGCCGTGCTTTCGGGACTAGTTCTTCTAGTTGTACTGGTAGGGCGGCGAGTGCCATAACACACACGGCTGGTTTGTGATTTTTTTTCCCATTCTTGTCGAACAGTTTAGCGCTATGGTAGTAGTAACGGAGATATGGTAACAAACGAAGGGTTCCGCTGCGGCTGGCTTCGTCAAGACCGTTTGTTGTCGTCCGCAGATTTGGCATGATCCGTCTCTGGAGGATTTCTAGAACATGTCATCCTCTGGCTCAACAAGCTTCAAATCCAATCGTTCAGAGTCAGGTACACTAAGTCCAGCGCGTGGTGTGGCGCATTGTTCGAGATCCTACAAAAGACCCATACCATCTCCATGGAAAGAAAAAAAAAAACGAGATGGCTTGCTTCCTGGTTACATGTGCGATCTTGTCAGGTGGAGATGAAATGATACAACATCAATCCCCTCTTCGACAGGACAGATGCCAGTGACTTCGGTCTCTCAAGGCAGAATCTTCAGCACCTCCCTCCAAGACGTTTGCACTGGATTTGGAAAGAGATACATTGCTGCCGGCAGTGGATTTACTCTCACCAGCAACATACGATCGAGATCACTCGGAGCTTCATGGTAGCACCTTTGATCCGAGAAAGGGGACCTCAACCATGTGGCTGTAAGCAAGAGGAATATACCTAACGTTATTGCACATCAACATAGCTCAGGACTCAGTTCACGATTCAGTGCTCCTACCCACCGCCACATGTCAAGAATCAAACATGCTGTCCGATGAGATGCAAAGTAGAAAGTGAGACAGAAACACACATCTTTCAATCCAGAGTTCATTATTTGTGCTCGTACCTGCCGTACCATAACAGAGATCAGGCATGCTGCCCCTCGAGATACAAGGTTCCAAGTAATACAGAAACTACAAACTCATCTACCAATTCCATTCTTCACTCACGCCTCCAGCAAACATCAGCAAAACGCCAGTAAGTCAACCCAATCACTTCGTCTCGGCAGTCTCTCCCTTGACACCCTCTCCCTTAACTCCCTCTCCCTTGACCCCTTCGCCCTTGACACCCTCCCCCTTGACAACCTCCCCCTTGACAACCTCCACCACATCCATTTCCTCAATCCCCACCGCGACTCTAAGCTCGGCCTGAGCATCCCTCAACTGCTTCTTCAACCCCTCAATCTCCCCCTTCCTGGCCTCCGCAAGATC
>Ga0265797_10004794_pt1 | contig 20318 bp, 27 predicted proteins | sample P2T30metagenome_FD_192433 | JGI IMG/M metagenome (GOLD analysis project Ga0265797, IMG submission 192433) | Plant litter microbial communities from East Loma Ridge, Irvine, California - P2 T30 | ecosystem: Environmental > Terrestrial > Plant litter > Unclassified | place: USA: California...
AGAAGGAGCTGTCCAAGACCGTCGACGAGCAATACGAGAAGAACAGCGAATACAGGTCTCTCCTCATCCACTCGATACACCAGTGTGCCATCAAATTCTCGGAGGTTGCGCAAAGCGTCGTTGGCCTTTTGATGGACTTCATCGCCGACTTCAACAACGCATCGGCCATCGATGTCATCACTTTCGTCAAGGAGGTCGTGGAGAAGTTCCCCAAACTGCGCAGCTCGATCGTGGAACGTCTGGTTGGAACATTGGGAGAAGTCAGAGCTGGCAAGGTATACCGCGGAAGTCTGTGGATTGTCGGAGAATACTCGCTGGAAGAGAACGATATCAAAGAGGCATGGAAGAGGATCAGAGCCAGCTTGGGCGAGATTCCGATCGTTGCATCAGAAGCGCGCCTTTTGGAGGAACAGCCGGAAGGAGAGGCACTGCTCAACGACCAGGCCAATGGCCACAGCAAGCCCGCACAACCCACTGGATCAAGAAAGGTTCTGGCAGATGGCACATACGCCACCGAAAGTGCACTCACAAGCCAGGCATCCGCCAACGCAAAACTGGACGCTGTCAAGGCCGCCCAGAAGCCTCCTCTCAGGCAACTTATTCTGGATGGTGACTACTACCTTGCCACTGTTCTGTCCTCAACACTTACGAAGCTCGTCATGCGTCACTCAGAAATCACAGACGACCCAAGGAGGACGAACGCTCTGCGCGCTGAGGCCATGCTCATCATGATTTCGATCGTGCGTGCCGGTCAGTCACAATTTGTCAAGGCACCTATCGATGAGGACTCCATCGACCGTATCATGTCTTGCGTGCGATCCTTGGCCGAATTTGCAAAGCAGAAGGATCTTGAGACTGCCTTCCTTCAGGACACCCGCAAGGCCTTCAGCGATATGGTCCAAGTCGAGGAGAAGAAGCGTGCTGAGAAGGACGCTGCTACCAAGGCCAAGAGCGCGATCCAGGTTGATGATGTTGTCTCTTTCAGACAGCTCAGCAAGAAGAACCAGATGGATGGCGCCGAGGAGATCGAAATGGATCTTGAGAAGGCCACTGGTGGCGATTCTGCGACCGAGCACATCGCATCCAAGCTCAGCCGTGTCGTTCAGCTCACCGGTTTCTCCGACCCTGTCTACGCCGAAGCATATGTCCAGGTGCACCAGTTCGACATCATTCTTGATGTGCTCCTCGTCAACCAGACGCGCGACACCCTTCAGAACCTCTCTGTCGAGTTTGCCACCCTCGGCGACCTCAAGGTGGTTGAACGTCCCATAACTCAGAACTTGCCTGGCCTTGATTTCATGAATGTGCAGGCCACCATCAAGGTCTCATCAACCGACACCGGCGTGATCTTCGGTAACATCATCTACGACGGTGCGCACAGCACCGATACCCAGGTCGTCATCCTCAACGACGTCCACGTTGACATCATGGACTACATCCAGCCCGCGCACTGCACAGAGACACAATTCAGGACCATGTGGACCGAGTTCGAGTGGGAGAACAAGGTCAACATCAACACCAAGCTCCAAGCCGGCAAGGGCTTGAGAGACTTCCTCGCCCGCCTCATGAAGGTGACGAACATGGAGTGTCTCACTCCCGAGGCCAGCCTGAGCGGCGACTGCCAGTTCTTGAGCGCGAACTTGTACGCGCGCTCCGTGTTTGGTAAGTTTCTGCGCTCTTCGAATCATCTCATGACGAACCATTTGCTAATAATTATCTCACAGGCGAGGATGCTCTGGCCAACTTGAGCGTCGAAAAGGAGGGCGAGAACGGGCCTGTCACTGGCTTCATGAGGATACGCAGCAGGAGCCAGGGTTTGGCTCTCAGTTTGGGCTCGCTCAAGGGACTGAGCAAGATTGGCGAGATGGCATAGATTACGTTCTTGACTTGTTTTCTTTCGAGGGCTGCATGCTAGAGATAAACGCTGCTACGAGGAAAAGTATCGTGACCTTTTTAACCTCATTGCTTGTGTTCTGTTGCAGGTGTGTTGCAATGTTTTGGGAGATCGTGGTTGTGATGTGAGGTTGAACGGCATGTGATGTAGCTGAGTGCATTGATGAATGATCATGTTACCTTCAACCTAGGATTATTCCCATTGACGACTGGCACAAGAGCAGAATAACAAGTGATTTTTGAGGTGTTCGATTATATCGTGTTCTTATCATCTCACAATCTGAGCTCAAGCTCCAGTCCCTTGCTCCTCGCAAACGCCGATCGGCTCGCAAGCTTCCCAAAGCTTCCAATTCACAACCCTCTCTTCCAATGCGCTCCCACCTACAACAACAAACCCAACCCACACACAACCAACAAAACAACAACCCACAACCATGGCGCCGCCAAAGACCTCGCGGCCCCTGAAAAAGGACCTCTTCCCGTCCACCTTCAAAGGCATCAAAACCACCGTCCTCGCCGAAACCGGCCGCCCGTCAGGTCTAGCGCCTAACATTCGCTCGCTCTCATGGTCGCCCACCGGCTCCCTCATCGCCACTTCCATTTCTTCCTACATCCGCGTCTGGAACCCTGAGCGCCCGAACGTCAAGAGCTCGACGGAGCTGCGCTCGGGCGGCACCGCGATGGTGGAGAAAGTCGCGTTTTGTCCGAACCAAGAAGCGGTGCTGGCGAGTACGGGCGGGGACGGGCTGTGTAGGCTTTGGGATGTGAGGGTGGGAGGGCCGGTGGCGGCGGGGAAGGGGAGGGAGGTTGCGGAGTGTAAGACGGGGGATACGGGGCTGTTTTTGGAGTGGCATCCTAGCGGGGAGAGTGTGCTGGTGGGTAGGAAGGATGATGTGGTTATGGCGGTGGATGTGAGGAAGATGGAGGCTGGGGAGGGCTGGGCGGCGGAGGCGAGGGACAGTACGCCTGTGAAGGACCGCGGGCAGTTCAATGCGATGGCGTTTTCGAACTCCGGGCGCGAGCTGTTTGCTACGACCGGCGAGGGACCTGTGAAAGTCCTGGACTGGCCGAGTCTGGATTTGTTGTATACTCTCAGCGCGCACACGAGCGCCACCTACGCCGTGCAGCACTCGCCCGCGGGCTCGTACGTCGCGGTCGGCGGCAGCGACAGCATGGTCACGCTCTGGGACACGACGAACTGGCACAGCGCGCACACTCTCACGCCGCACATGGGCTCCGTGCGCGATCTGAGCTTCAGCTTCGACGGCGCGTATATTGCCGCTAGCAGCGGCAGCGATGCTAGGGATAGCAGCTCGGGCATCGAGGTCTGCCATGTTGATACCGGCGAGCATGTGCATACGATTGAGACGACGAATGCGGTTACTTGGTTGGCGTGGCATCCGTTGAGGTACTGGCTGGCTTATGCGGGCGATCCGGGTGGATTGAGGATTGTGGGTGCTGGGACGAATGTTTGAGGGGCTGGGGAATTGGATTTCACTATTTTGGAATCAACCTTACGACTTGATGCTTCGAAAGATGAGCAGAAAAGAATTTCAACCACGCCGACGAGCAAAGGCACGACGCCGCCAACCCTCCGCAAATGACCAGGCCACGAGCCCTGCGGTATGGCAGGGCAATATCGGGTCGCTACTCCAAGGAAGGCTTCGATCTGGTGCCAGGATTACCCACAGCCAGAAATGATGCCAAAGACGTCGGAGTATGGCTTCGATGAGATAGTGCCACGGCACAGAAAAGACCATTATCAGCCGCACCGGCAGATGAAAGACAGCGAGGAGCAACGTAGACAGACTCGACAATTCGATACTGCCGCCAGATCTTAGTCTAGGCGGCATGAATGAAAACTCATGTGTTCCATGCGAATGGATCAGACCATTATGTATCTCTACGGCGGGTCAAGAACACTTCTTTCGACTAGATCTGTAGTTTAGCAAGCTGGCTTGACATGTGTGTCGAAGACTTGGGTTCTCTTCCAGGCATTTGTTCGTCCCCTCATTCATCGAATTATTTTGGATAGACCAAATCTTTCCAGGTCGTGACATATCTGACCTTTGAAGATACTCGTTTAATACGCAAGGCTTTGGGATATCGCCGAAATGCTTGTGTGGAATTACTGGTTATTGTTCGGACGAGTGCGTGCGTTTCGCTGATCAAGGACTAGGTGAGGTAATAGATTGAGACTTTCAAGTGAATGCAGTGCATAAATATCCCCCGTGGACAATACGGAATTGGTATAGTCAATGACCCAAACCTGGCAAATCCACCCTAACAGGACCCTTCTTTCACGACCATGAAGTTCTCACAACCTTGAAGGCAAAGTCGTCCACTGGTCCTCTGCGATAGAAGCAAAGTCCCTAAGCTTGTTCGGCCCTCCGCTTCGGCCCTGCAGGGCGTCCCAGTCCCGGTTCAACGCGGTCTCAGGTCTCCATCTCCATGAGCGTTGCATCCTTGGGTCTAGCTTGCCTTCTAGACACTGCACGATGTACTTGCCCACCACCGGAATGTGCATGAAACCGTGTCCGCTGGCGCCCAGGCCAAGGGTCAGGGAAGGGTAGTCCGGGTGTGCAGAGATGAGGAAGTCCCGGTTCGGTGTATCCGCACACCAGCACACACGTGCGAACGAGAAAGGTCGTTCAGCGAGCTGCGGCATGGTCTCACGCAAGAATTGACGAACGCCCTGCTCAGACTCCAGCGGGATTTGGTGCCTGCTGAAAGGAATCGAGGACTTGACACCATCAATCGTGCTAAAGTTGGTGTAACCCGGGTGCTCATCGCAGATCTTGAGCTCGTGGTTCTCCTCGTCAGGCTCCATGAAGAATCCGCGCTCCATGTTGAACATCACGGGCAGGTTCTTGTACAGCTTGCATTCCTCCTCCGTCATGGCGATATGTGCGAGCGTCCAGGCGGTGGGGCGCAGTTGGTCTTTCATGTCGATAAGCTGGGGCGCGTTGGCGCCAGCACAGAGAATCGTGCGGTCGGCGCGGTACTCTTTGCCGTCTTCGGATCGTGCGCCTTTGACGTCGCCGTCTTCGATGATGAGAGAGGTGACTTTGCTTTCGACGATGTCCACGCCCTGCTTCTCGGCTTCGGAGGCTGCGGCTACGAGGGCCTTGCGAGCGTGACACCAGCCTGCGCCTTCGGCTTTGGACCAGCCTCTCCAGTTGGGGAAATCGCCAGTAAGGACACCTTCGGGCATGAGTTTGCGGAACTCTTCGGCGGTGTTGATCTCGCGGAAGCCATTTTCTGGTGTCGGCTCGTCCTCACGTAGGATGGCTTTGATGTTCTTCGGGTCGCTGGCTGCTAGTATATATCCTGTCTCGTGGTAATAGTCCTTGAAGAGAGGATCTTCGAGCCACGTCTCGGTGGCGTCGGCGCGGATTTCGTTGTAAGTCCACAAACGCTCTGCGTCTGGGCCGGAGAACTCTTCGAAGGGTTTGCGGGCGCGGCCTCGTGCCTTGTTAGTTTGTTAGTTGGACTTGGGCTGCGTGTGTTGGGGGCGAACCTTCTACAATTCTAGGCCACATTGTTAGTACTTGTTCTTCCTGGAGTCAAATGTGATGATGGCTTACTTGTTGACATCGTTACCGGCTGAGATGGCTGAGGGTACTGGATATGGGTCCAGTACTGTGACATTCTTGTAGCCGCTACGAGCAAGCCAAAGGGCGGTTGATGAGCCCCAAGTGCCACAACCGACGATCAGGATGCTGGTCGAGGCTGGGTCGGTAGGAGGAAGGTTGTTGGAAGCCATAATGCTCTATGCCGAAGCTCTTTTCTGGTTGTGCTAGAATTGTGATCCAAGTACCACGAGAGTCAAGCCGTCCAATATATGTGTGTGAGGTCCCAAGTGAAACGGCCTATACAGAAACGGAAGAAATCAGGCGTGGATGTTCCTAGACTAAGCCGAGCATCGGTGTACTCCGGTCTCGCTATGGTATGGACACATTTGGCAGCGAGATCACAGGCCCTGCAAACAAGAGCGGCAGAATGGCTAGACGGTTCATCATTCTTGCGCCATCGTTGCTTCACAAGATAACGCCGTGTCTTCTTGCTATGAAGACGCGGCTAAACATCACGAGTTTGTTTCGGTGGCGTCTTCGGTGGGCCCTGGACGTTGACTTTGTGGAGAGCGGATGGACCTTCTTCTTCTTCCTCTTCCCCCAACCAGTCACGAGCTATCCTGTCCAACATCATCTAACGCACTGCATTTTTTGCTGCGTCCCACTCCATTGACCCGTGGAGACATGGGCCATCTCGCGTCACATCGAGCATGCCGCGACGAAAGGCCTCCGAGCGCGATCAACCGCATAGGCGCCGTTCGCGTAACGGCTGTCTGAACTGCAGAAGACGCAAGATCAGGTGCGATGAAAAGGCCCCGTCTTGCAGCTACTGTATAGCGCGGGGCCTGACCTGCTCACGCGGAGGCGTAGTCTTGAAATGGGAGGCAGAGTATGCTGATAACGGACTAGCCTTTGGGCGACAGGGTGTAGGTCCAACCGCTTAATTACAGGCATGCCTCAGACATACTGACTATCTTTACAGATATGGAGCAAAAACGGCAAGCCGAAATCAGACGATATTCGCTTGGACAAAGTTGAAACAGAGTGGTTACCTTTACCGACCGTGGAGGAGTGCCACTTCATCAACGATAGTTCTGGACCTCTGAAGGAATTCGAAACAGCGGTCATCTTGCGTAATGCAAGCGACGCCAGCTCTCCTTCTTCATCTTCAGAGAAACATATCATCTCTTCCCCGGATCTACGAGCTCGGTACCTGGCCACTATCTTCAGCCCTAATCTTGGCCTCTCTGACAAAGCGCCTTTCCTGAGAGACCCTCGCCATGGCCCTCTTGTTTCATATTACTGCGAGCAACTCTGCCCACTCACAGTCACTAGCGAGCGGCTCACCTCGCCCTTCTTTTCCTTGATTCTGCCATTCTGCACCTCCGCATCGACCATTGTCTCGGATGCGCTGCTGGCCTTATCAGCTCGGCACTTATCAATTAAGGATAACAACTGGGCTATCACTGCTGTCAGGCTGGAGAATACTGTGATACGCGAGTTACGGCATCGCCTCGCCTCAGCAGATGCTTCCAAGATTCGACAGGACCATGAGATACCTGTGGTCATGATGCTCATGTGTATGTATGAGATCCTCAATCGCAGCGACCAGAAGTGGGTGATTCATCTCAAGGGCGCACAACACCTTATCAGTGCTCGTCGAGCCATAACTGGCCGGGACTCATCACAGCCGGACTCGGTCAACGAGCTCACCTTTTTTGCGGAGCGATTCTTCGCTTTCCAGGACGTTATCGGACGTACGGCGTGTGGCGAAGCGCCGAAGTTCGACAGCGATTATTGGGATGCTACAGACACTGTCATCGATGCATGGCTTGGCTGCAGTCCCGCGCTTGTATCTATTGTCAGCTCGATGAACGAACTCAGCCGGTTCAAGAGCAGTACTTTCAACTCGGCAGCATCGAGCGAATTTGCAGCGCAGACAGCATCACTCGAGTCCAGCTTGTCTAATCTACAACAAATTGTGCCAGCTGGTGGACACGACAGATTGCTACTGCGATCTGCCGAGATCAAGCGCGAGGCATCGTTAACGTATCTGCATTGCGCATTATATGGCGCGAATCCCCGTACGCAGATCGTGAAAGACGGCCTCAGGAAGATTCTACGCCGTGTGTCTCGATTTTTGGAGGAAGAGGTTGCAGCAGGTCTGGTATGGCCCGTGTTCGTTGCAGCAGTTGAGTTGGATCCTCTGGATGACGAGTTGTGGAAGGATGAGACTACTGGCTCGCCAGTATATGGTCGACCGCTTGTTCTACGACTGCTCGAACACATGCGCACGGCAAGCATTGCCAATGTGACGCACGCAAGGCAAGTGATATGTAAGATATGGGATGCCCGGGACATGGCTATGACCGGCGACGAACCAACGATAACGGCGGAGGACGACTGGGATCGATTTGTGGCACCTGAGAGTCGCAATATTAGCTTGGCTTAGCATTTTAATGATTCAATGACGCGATAAGGAAATACCAGCAATCCTTCCATGGTCTCGGCAGGACAGCACAACAACGGGTAAGCAACAGCGAAGCTGTCGCTTGCGATCCTTCGACGTGCAGCTTGATGTTTATCTTTACGTCTCTGCTGTCGGCAACGCGGTTATGCACTCTCCACGGTGGATCCTCGCATGGACCTTCATGTTTTGAAGCTCCAGCCTTACTGCTTTCGAGATCGCAACGACGTTCGCCTGTATACTTCTTACGATATTCCTCAGGATCAGCAAAGAACATGGATACTCTCCGCAAAGCGCGTGGACCTTCTCAAAACCCCGCACCATTAGGGTGAACTCTGGTCAATCACACCATGGACAGCAGATACCATACCGCTTCTCAATCAGCGGTATCGAACATCTGTAGGCGGTTGATAGCGGCAAAACACCAACACGATTCGGCAAAGATAGCAGTCGAGAAACGCGATCACAGCGTGCCGTAGATGCCGTGTATGTACGTACAAAAGATCAGTGGGATCCCTTTCGTGATCAGCTCGCTGCAACTCCGTCTTCCAATACTTCACCCTGTACACCACGTCTTCGGGTTGTGCAGAGATGACGACGACCAACACGCACGATAACGTGCCTGGCACCGAATACCTTGTCGACACAAACCACAACCTCGATGTTTCGCACGCAGGCTCTGGCCAGTCGGACATTGTTCTCTTGCCGCAGCCGACTGCTTGCGGAAGAGATCCCCTGGTGGGCCTAACAGATATTCGTGGCCGATAGACTGAGTGCTAACAAACACGCAGCGATGGTCGATGCCCAAGAAGTATTGGCAGCTTACCCTGCTCGCTCTCTACGCTTGCGGTTTCTCGTATGGCGAGAACAATTTGGGTGCAGCGCGTACTGTGATCAGCAGAGAAGCGAATGTGCCTTTGACTGCTTTGGCGGGCGGTGGTGCGCTGAATTATCTTCTACTCGTAAGTGTACTCTTCATGAAATGTTCGAGAGAAGTCTGTACTGATCGAAGTGACCACAGGGCTTCGCCAACATCTCCTGGATTCCACTTGCCATGAAGATTGGCCGTCGGCCTGTGCTGCTCATCACCACTTTGTTCGTTCTCGGTATGAAGCTTAGAGACATAATCCAAAATGATATATGAGACAATATGCTGACTTGCGGTGTTCTCTCGACAGGTTCAATGGTGTGGCAAGCTGTGTTCAATGGTGCGGTCGAGTGGTATCTGTCTTGCGCTCTCAACGGAGTTGGCACCAGCGCGTACCAGGCTGTCATTCAGCTTTCGATCTTCGACATGTTCTTCGTTCACCAGCGCAGTACCAGCCTGTCTTTCTACCTGTTCGGTCAACAGCTCGGTTCGATGTAAGCACTCCTTGGGATCACGGCTCAAGTCATAACATCAAATGCTAACACTGTATCAGTCTCGGGCTTATCACTGGTGGTGCCATTGCAGATACTCGAGGCTGGCGTTGGTCTGGCTGGGTTGCAGCCATCATCGAAGCTGGCACGTTCCTTCTGATCCTCGGCGGCTTCGAGGAGACGATGTTCCCACGCTTCTTGTTCAAAATGCCCGCTGAGGTTGCCAATACTGAGCATGAAGCGGTCGTTGAAGACATGAGCAAGCCCGCAAATGAAGAAGATGGCAAGAAAGGTCTCGCTCCGACACATACCGCTGCTTCTGAACGTGCCGGCGAAGTGCTCCCTGGGTACGAAGAGCGTACGTTCTTGCAAAAGCTGAAGCTGTGGGACTACCAGCCGGAGGATAAGACGACTTACTGGCAGTACTTCAAGCGGCCATTCTTCCTCTTTGCATTCCCAAATGTTGTGTTGGTATGTTACTATTCCAATTTGCTCGTTTGACACATGGCTGACCTAAAGCAGGCTGGTATAATCTTCGCCTTTGGGTGCACTGCAGGTATTGTTTCTTTCAACACAAGTAAGTCATTAAACCTTTTAATAGACGCCAAAGTAACGACTGACCTCTTTGCAGTCTCCGAAATCATGACCAACGAACCCTACAACTTTTCCACAACTGCCACAGGTCTTATGTTCCTCTCTGCCCTCGTCGGGAGTATCTTCGGATACCTCACCGGAGTCTTCGCAGACACTATTGTCGTCTTCCTCGCTCGACGTAACGGCGGTGTCAAAGAGCCCGAGATGCGCCTCTGGACGCTTTGCATCAGCTTCATCTATGCCGGGATTGGCTATCTGCTCTACGGCTGGGCAGCAGATGCAGGACTCCCTTGGATTGCCGTGGCCATCGGTCTCGGCGCAATGATTGCGCATCAAGTTTCGGCTTGCAGCATCGCTACTGCATATGCAATGGACTGCTTCCCTGGAGTAAGTAAACTCCAACCCGCCCTCCATATCACAGTGCTGACTCGATGAACAGATTTCTGGCGAAATCGTGGTCATCCTCGCCATTTGTTCCTCTTGCATCAACTTTGCCATCAATCAATCTCTGCAATACTTCATTGACGCCACCAGCATGGGCCCAGTCTTCACTTTCTACGGCATCATTGTTATGCTCAGCATGGCCGCCGCGGTGCCGATGGGTATTTGGGGCAAGGCATGGCGCAAGAGATGCGCACCAAAGTACAGAGAGTTCTTGAGCATAAGAGGCGAGCAGCAGTAGTGTCATTGTTTAAATGATAGCGCACTTGCACATAAATATCATTGACCCTTGGCATCATCTGAACAAAATCGCGACTTGTACCCATTACGTCAAGTAGTCTCTCTGTATCTCGAACTTTCACTCATCACGCTTTTCGAAGTCCACTTTCGCACGCTGCGCCAGATCATCATCAACGAGAATTCGAAGGGCCAGCATTGCCATGCCCTTTGCGCAAGTCAACGCCGCTTGGTGAGCCTCTTCAGTTCCTGCACAAGCAGCGAAGCCTGGATTGTGTGCCGATATCTCGGGCCCAGCTGGGATGATAAAGCCGCCATGGAAACTGGGAACCAGGTGTGAGACATTCCCCATATCGGTTGATGCGTTCATCGGCTTCTCTTGTTTGATCTGCACACGAGATCCGAATGTGCCCATGTCTTGGGCGTATGTTTCGCACAATGCGTTGTTGGCGCGCAGGTTGAGGTATGTCGGCGAACTAGTACGTATCAGTTCTGCCGTCGGCGATTGACCAGTGTGATACTCACTTGATGTAATCAAGACTGCAACCAGTAGCTTTAGCTGCACCCTCGAGGCAATTGTACACACGCGCGAGTAGCTTGTCGGCCCTTTCAATGGTAGGACTCCTTACATTCCAGTTCATTCTGGTGTAGTCTGTGATCACATTAGGTACCGTTCCGCCGACTTCGATGACACCATGAACCCGCTCGTCAGGCTCCATCTGCTGTCGAAGTAGCGCCACGTTGCTGTATGCTGCGACCGCTGCATCAAGTGCATTGACACCGTTCCATGGTTCTCCAGCTGCATGTGCTGGCTTGCCCCGGAACTCGGTGCGGCTATCATAAGATGCAAGTCAGTGATGTGTACTAGTCGCAATATTGCGCTATGTAGTCCGTACATACAATTTGTGGCTCGCTATAAGCTTGAACCCAGCAAGACCGTCGTAAGCTGTTGGATCGGCCAAGATCTGATGAGCAGACACTGGATGAGCCATGATAGCAGCTGCGGTTTCCTTGGGTATGGCACCAGCGTCGATCAACTTCGCTTTACCTCCGCCGCCTTCCTCTGCTGGAGTTCCTAGAATTCTCAGCCGACCATCGATGCCGTGCTTCTTCATCGCTTCGGCGGCAGCAAGGAACGTTGCGATGGAAGATGTGGCGATCAGGTTGTGACCACACGCATGCCCTATTTGAGGCAGAGCATCGTACTCGGCGCAAATTATGACGAGACGGCCACCTGTGCCAACTTCAGCCTCAAAACTGGTATCGAGACCATACGTGTGTTTCTTCACATCGAAGCCGCGCGAAGAAAGGTATGCCGTGATAGTCTCATGGGCGAAGTGCTCCTGGTATGCAGTCTCTGGATTCGAGTGAAGCTGCTTGTTGATGTTATGAAGCTCGTCATGCGATGCGTCGATAATAGCAGCGACTGTGTCACGAAAGTCTTGCATTTGCATATCGCTGTGCTTGTCGGAAGATGTTTCGGCAACTGGACCGCCTCGGGAAATCGATGAAAACTCGCCCATCGATGAGTCCGCAGGGTCTGCTCGAAGATGCATGAGAATTAGTAGATGCCGGATGTTGTCTAGAATTGGAGGCCGGGATGGATAAATCTCTGACACGGATTCAGAGATATTGTACTGTAGCTTCATGGCGGCGATTTATACGCCCATTTGGGGCATGATATGACCAACTGGCCACCTACCAAACCATTTACGTATCGCATCTTGATAAAGTTGTCATGTGTTCACAACTAAGCGATGGAAAGGATGGAGCTGATCTTCCTGGGAAGGAAATAAGCGCTCGTCGGCTATTTTTGAGCTTGATTTGGGTCGCCGACGTCGCTTATTTCTCCATCCTCAAGAACCTTACCTCCTCCAACAATACCCAAGGACCCACAGCTCTTATCAGCAACACCATTATCGTTAACCATCTACATGCGCTTCAATGCTAGCCACCCTCTCTCTACGCGGAGCAGAAGACCTCATGATCGCCAGTTGAGTTCCGGTTAGCCGCATCCTTGTACATGCGAGATGGCTAGTTCGAGATCACGATCAGGATGTTGGACATGTCGCAGCAAATCGGCGAAGAAGCGCTGTGACCAGCAGAGGCCAAGCTGTGGTCGCTGCTCTCGTCTGGATCTCCTATGCGATTATACCTCACGTCCAACCCTGGCCGAGCGACGCAGAGCACAGGAGAACAAGGCTCTTGTACAAAGACGCGCGTTGGACCGAGACGATGTTGCCGCATCCTTACCAATATGCCAGAGCGCATCACTTCCTGAGCTACAACCATCAGCGTTCCCGGTAGCAAGCTGTTCCTTAGCTCTCACCAACATGGATCACGAGGCAATACGTTACTTTCGCACAGATTTTGCCAAGTTGCATCACACGAAGAACCCGGATTATTCGCTGATCTCGCTAATGTTCAATGCTGCTCAGAGCGACGCAATGATTATGAACATGGTTTTGGCTCTCGGTCTACAGGAGATGAACCTGAAGCGAATGGAGTCCAGCACTAGTTCAGAAAGGCGGTCTCTGATGCACTATTCTTCCGCCCTTCGAATGCTGTCGGAAAGCCTTGCGCTCGAGAATACTGCAAAAGATCTTGGCAGTCTTCTCACTGCTCTATGGCTGATGTTACTGTACGAGCAACAATTTGGCGACCCTGAGTGTAAAGCATACTCAAGTCACCTCCAAGGAGTAGCATCATTATTGCAGCTTCGGGGCGAGAAGCTGCTCGAGCTTCCGGGTGGCGCAATGGATGATCCACGAACGTCTGTTGTGAGCAACGAGCTGCACACGGAATTTAGGCAACTGCGCATATCACAGTATGCTGCACGGGTTCTGGTGTGGATAGCATTGCTTGACTCCGGAGCAGCATCTGTTGGCTTCGGAGGACAGGTGAATGCAGCAATCTTCAGCCTTCTGTTCTCGAGCCCCGGGGATGCTGCAACACGCAACGAAGATCCTGTCAAGGCTTTTTCGGTGCTTCATCGCTTTTCCAATCCTCTTTATCGGATCTCGTGGGGCGATGCTTACCCACAGAGCGAACTCTTGGACGACGTTGAGAACCGGAATATCTATGACTTTCTCGGCCAATGTGTGGCCCTGCGTTTCATGATCGCACAATTAGCAACGCTTTATCGCAGTGGGTCCAGCGAAGCAAGTGCTAAGACTACAATGGTCTGGAAATCACTGCGAGAAGTCAGCGAGCAATTTCGTGAACTCATCGAGGTCGCTGATGAGCTGTCAATGGCCACTGACAATAGCCACCGGCTTGTTGCCAACATACGTGCGATTGTTCCGTTCTATCACGCTGCTGTACTCGATTTCATGCGCGTGACAGCATTCAATGAACCTCTAAGCGGCCGACAGCGTTCTGCACTGAAGAGCATAATGAATCTTGCATATCAAAGCTATAAGCACGGCGGTGATGAGGCCTTGATGAGAGTAGCATGGCCTCTATTCCTCGCTGTGCTTGAAACGGACGATATGCTCCATCGAGACTGGATCCTTGACCGCTTCACGGCTCTACGCAAGTATGGCAAGAACTACGAGCGTGCCCATCGCTTCTTGGTCGATACAGTTCCAAGGCAGCAGAGTATCGGAAGACGAGTCAACTTGCGAGACCAGCTGGAGAGACTGGACTTATTCGTCCTCGCTTGAATCTGCATGATTTGAATGTCCAAGCACGAGCTATTTCCAGTGTCTTTCCAATATTCGTATGTCGACCACAGTAGACTAGTCTTTCCAAATAGCCGTTAAGTTCTTCGGTCGTATCAGTAATTTTGGACATTGATATCCACATTCCAGTCGATATTGCTGCTTGCCGTTCAAGTTAGCGAGCAGCACCTAGACTCTTGATCATCAAGTCCATCGCCAATTCCAGACAGACCATCAGACGTAAATCGATAGCCGCTACAGACAGAAAGTCAAAATCATCCTCTCGGCCTGACTTTCCGACCAATCGGCGTTCGCGAGCGCTTATTCCAAAGAAGCGCCTATACTTGGTCTTGGCCAAGGAGCGATATCGCTTATCGGCCTACTAATACATGCATACACTAACATCTATACCATCACTGCCGTGGTGTTATCCGCATCGGCCCATCACAATGGTCCCCCGCATCTTGACATGGATGGACGGTCTCTAAGATACCACATGGACGATGACAAGAGCTTATCGGTACCATATCAGCTGGCCACTTCGCCAAGTCATCGATGCGAGTTGCCTATATAATGGCGAGCAGCATTGTTGTCTTAGCGACCGATTCAGAACATCACATACTGCTGTCACATAGCGATCTCTGATACTGCCACAATGACGTCCGAATCCAGAGCATCACGCGACGACAAAATGAGTCCAGCTCAGGATGATCTCCAGAAACACCACGACGCGTACGAAACCGGCGAGATCTACTCTACGGGAGAAGCTCTGTCTGTCGAAGAAGACCGCCGCATCCTCAGGAAGATCGACCTCAGGTAAGCACACCTCTGCAAGCCACAGCAAGATCAACGGCTGACGGGTATCAGTCTCCTTCCAATAATGAGTCTGTCGTATCTTTTCCAGTTCCTAGACAAATCGGCTCTTGGCTACACCGCTATCATGGGCTTGAGAAGCGATCTCTCCATGACTGGATCTCAATACTCGTGGTCCAGCGGCATCTATTATTTCGGATATCTCGTTGCGTCTTACCCTGTTGCGTGGCTGCTGGTCAGACTGCCGGTCGGAAAGACGATTGCGATTTCAGTGTACGTCGAGCTGGGTTCAGGTTGCTTTTCAGACTCTACTGACTTGACATAGGCTCGTCTGGGGCGCAATTCTCATGTTGACCGCGACCTGCTTCAATGCTCAAGGGCTACTTGCGATCAGGTTCTTTCTTGGAGTTACAGAAGCGGCTATTGGCCCAGGATTGACAGTCATCGTTGCCATGTGGTACAAGCGTTCCGAGCAGCCGCTGCGACATGGCGCTTGGTTCATGGGCAATGTCATCGCTGGCATATTTGGCGGGATATTGGCCTACGCCGTGGGCCATGTGCAGAGTATTGCGCCTTGGAAGGTGAGTATCCTGTGATGGTCATATCGTATGGATTGCTGACATCGTCCAAGGCTGTGTTCCTGGTCTTTGGCGCTTTAACTGTTGCATGGTCGGTCTTCATTTACATCTTCCTTCCAGACACGCCTACAAATGCAAGATTCCTCAACAGGGAAGATCGAGCAAAGGCAGTGGACCGAGTGCGAGAGAACATGACTGGTATTCGCAGCGACACCTGGAAATGGAGCCAGTCCATTGAGGCTCTTACCGATGTCAAAATCTGGCTTCTCGTTGCTGTTCAGCTTTCTCAGCAGATTGCTAATGGTGGTGTGCATGGTGTAAGTCAGTGATGCTTACTGCAAGATGCAATCGCTGACATCTCGCAGTTCGGCAGCATCGTCATCAAGGGCTTTGGCTTCACGACCTTGAACACGCTTCTTGTCCAGATGATCAGTGTGGCTTTCCAGGCTGTTTTCGTCATTGTCGGCACTGTCGGCAGCACGTATATGAAGAACGTACGCACGTACTTCATGGCGTTCAACCTTGCCATCTCTCTGACAGGCTCTATCATGGTCCGCGAATTAGATGCCAGCAATATTTGGCCGCGATTCATCGGATACTGCTTCTGCATCGCATACTCCGCGAACTTTCCATTGGTTCTGAGCATTGCAAGTAGCAATGTCGGTGGCTTCACGAAGAAGAACACCGCGAACGCAATGGTAAGCCCCGGCGCGAGCTCAGCCACTCTCCATGGCACGTCTGGTACATCTGTGGCTAACAAAACTCAACAGGTGTTCATAGCGTACTGTTTGGGTAACATCATTGGGCCACAGCTCTTCTTCGAGGACGAAGCGCCAAGTTATCCATCTGGCTTCTTGTCCATGATCATCTGCTTCGGAGCTGCCTTGGTCCTGAGCGTCGTCCTTCGTATCTACTTGATCTGGGAGAATAGAAGACGCGACAACAAGACCGGAACGAGTGTAGATCTTGACGAGGAACAGATTGGGGCGATGAACTTGTCAGATGCCACGGACAAGGAGATGGCGAGCTTTAGATATGTCTACTAGTGGCGTGAGAGTAGGTTCGAATAGTACCATGTACCACAAGAATGTGAGTATACTTCGTCCATCTCCATGGTGATCTGGAAGGGTCGGCCAGGGTCGGCCACTGGCAATGTTGTTGTCTATTTTCCCTTCAGGATGAAAGCAAAGTAATCGAAAGAGCTCTCTCCACCGCCCAATGTCTTCATCTCCATGTTCCACAGCTCCTCTTCCCCAACCTGCAGTAGTGGTTTTATGAAATGCGGCTGGCGGAATGTGACGTACAAGAAGATTCCGTCGGGCTTGAGAACGCGGTGGACCTACCATTATAGCACAAAAGAGTAAGACTTTGGCAAAAGGAAAAGAGATGTACACGGCATTACCTACCTCTCGCATGTAACGACTCGTATCACTCAGGACTTGGTCTGGAGGCGACCAGGGACTACCGTGGATCATCGCGTCGAGCGTGCCTTTGTCGAAAGCCACGTCGACCGAGTCGGAGGCTACGTCTTTCATGTCGCGGACGTCTGCCCAGCGCCATTCGATTCCCTTCTCTTCCGCGTGACGGCTTCGCATAAGCTCCAGCGCTGTGTTGGAGAAGTCCAGGCAGAGCTGGTTCTTGTAGCCGCGCGCGGCGAGGTCGGCAGGAATGGTCTGGTGGGAGCGGGTGGGTCAGCTCATGGCTGCACTGTGTCGCGGTCGGCTTCCATGTGCTCATACGCTATCGCCGGTGCCCAGGTGGACGACCTTGGGCTCCTGCTCCGCGGGTTTCGTAGCGAATAGGTTCTCTTTGAAGAACGGCTCGAGCGCTTCGTAGCTTCGGAACCATTCGTGGGTGGGATCCTCTCCGTTTGACTGCGCATAGCGGCTGTCCCAGTATTCCGGCGTTGCCAGAGCTTTGCCTTCTTCGTCGGGTCCCATGGTTGTGCGTATACGGTCTGTATGTGGTTCGCACGAGGTCGAGAAGATGAGTTCGAGTTGCGATCTTCTCTGTGCGGGGCAAACGCCAAACGCCTGACACTTTTCAAAGGCCAACCACGATCCTTGGATGCATCAAAAGACACACGATTCACTTCTCTTCAAAACCTAAGGTACTCGTCGGACAAGCAATAGCACTCATGTAGAGCAGATAAATAATGCACAGATACTTGGTTCATGCATGATGCACCATTATCCCCTGGGTTTGCGCCGCACGAAGTTACACAATTGGTACCTTGCCATCAACCTCGACTGCTTTACCCGTACCATGCACAAAAATCTCAAGAACGCTCAGCGACGCTTTTGTACCGGAGGTTAAGTTCTTGAAGTCTAGACATGTAAGACCAGCTTCTGTAGCTGCATAAGGAATTGCTCAGGGTTTCTGCATGCACACCGCCATCGGGCTTGTCTATTCGTATTTATTCATCCACACTCCTCTTCTAATATCGAGATTCAATCGAGTTATGTCACAGGCCCATCATTCCGACTCCCTCGATGCACGAATCGCCTCCAGTCGCAGCTTCTGCTTGCCGTGCTCGTCGAAATTGCTGTCCTCCATCCACGCCTCGATGGCGTCTTTTACTTGCGGCCATTCACCATCGATCACCGAAAACCACGCCGTATCTCTGTTCTTGCCCTTCACAATCATGTGCTGGCGGAAAACACCCTCAAACGTGTGTCCAAACCTCAGTGCTGCTCGACGCGAGGGCTCGTTGCCCGCATTGCACTTCCACTCCAGTCTTCGGAAGCCAGTAGAAAACGCACGATTGGCCAACAGATACCAGATCTCTGTTGCGGCTGTAGTCCTTTGGAGTGATGGTGAATAAAGGACGTGTCCTATCTCGACAGAAGCGTTCGCCGGGTCGATGCGTAGAAAAGACACGTGGCCGACAACTTGGTCGGTCTTGCGGTCCTTCACGGCCCAGAAGCTGACATCCTTAGACTCTGAGCATCGCTTGATGTACGATTTGAAGTCTGCAAGCTCGTAGAATGGCCCGCTAGGCATCCAATCCCACAAGTACGCTTGAGCTTCGCTGCTCACGCTTGGGAATAGAGAGTCGGCGTGTTTCTCCTGCAAAGGCTCGAGAACAACGTGCTTTCCGGTGATCCGCTCGTTCTCATCTTGGGCCAAGAGCTTAACGGCATCTGCAGCTGAGATCAGAGGTGTCGCCATTTGATTGCAGCAGAGAGGACGCAATAAATGGCTTTTGAGAAAGTTCTGGGATGGTGTCGGGAAGAATGGAACTGGAGCAAAAGTGGGTTGGTATAGAGGTATGTTATAAGCGCGATGCGTCGGCTTAGCATCAAGGAGTCACCCTGTTGTATTTACCTAAAATGCTTTGATTGTATCCGAGGTCGACATTGAATGTCGCGATGACTGATGTGATCGCGTATACCTGCTGCATACGGACGGCGGCTTATCGCTTCACGGGAGTCGAGCGCCCTACGGCACACAAATCTGGGTAGGCTGCATCATTGCATGTACTACTACATGTATGCTTTTGATACCATTGCTCTCCGATCACATACATATTTCAGTAATTGAGAGTAGCCCAATGCGTGATGTCATTGTTGCCAAGCGTTCCTGCGATATAAATAGCAAGTCTTTCACCGAGGCACCCGGTCCTGCATCTTACAAGTCAGTCACCACGAGCACTCTCATCAGAAATGGCTCGATTTCAGCAGGATTCGATGAACAGACTTCACTACCTACTGTAATTCGGAGAGCGCTGCGATTTACCAAATTCAGAACTAGGTGATCGAGTCTGGCGCGGGCGCAGCAATCCGTATTTTCGCCTACGCAACACTTGGCGCATCCGATCGTCGTGCTTTCTTGCCTTCTTCCTGCAAGGGCGACGGGGATCACCTGACACCGTTTCACCCACAACGCTGTGTCGCGAATCCTTCGAGGAAGGCGGTGCATTCTGAGGTACCACCTAAAAGCCAGCTCTGCGCATTCATGATGACCTTGAGTTGCGAACAGTAATTGTGCGAGTGACCTGATTCTACACTTTTCGAGAGCCTTGCGCCAATACATTCCAACGCCATCGCAAACATGAACATCCGCAATTACGAGTCTCGACAGACACACCAAGCCTGGGGCACAGGCTCCGGCAGTCCAGCCTTGATGGTTCTGACTTGCCTCGTCGTCAACTTCATCACTTTGATTGTCACCATTGTGATCAACCTGACAGTGATAAATGATGGCTCCAACGACTACAGTGAAGGGTAAGTTGCGCCATGGAATTTGAAATCGTTGCTTGTTATACTGACCTCTCAGTACTGGTTGGGCGCTTTTGGCTCCCGCACCTGCACTGGGCCTGCTATGGACACTCGTTGACATTGTGCTCTGCCGTTTCTCGGTACTGCACCCGATCTACTATCTGGTGGAGTCAGCCATCCTCGTGGGTCTCAATTTAGCCCTGGGAATCTTGAGCGTCTTGCTCTACAGGTACTTCATTACAGCTTTTATAACTTCTAGACCATGCACTAATATTGCACAACAGTTGGGATTCCGACGGTTCTTGGGTGCCTGGTCTCTTCATCCTGGTCAGTGGTGTCGTGTAAGTGCTCTTATAACGAACTTACAAGAGTTGGGTACTGAATACGATTGTAGCTACATCGCCATCATGGCCATCTCCGCACGCCTGGTGCATAAGCGCAGGACTCGTCCTCAGAGCAGAGGTGCCGCCTAAGACTAT
>Ga0265797_10004795_pt1 | contig 20309 bp, 21 predicted proteins | sample P2T30metagenome_FD_192433 | JGI IMG/M metagenome (GOLD analysis project Ga0265797, IMG submission 192433) | Plant litter microbial communities from East Loma Ridge, Irvine, California - P2 T30 | ecosystem: Environmental > Terrestrial > Plant litter > Unclassified | place: USA: California...
GCATCCAGCATCCAGCCGCTTTGATCTTCACGAGCCAAGCGGAACGATCATCCGTTGCCCGTTGCTATTATCGTTGCTATATTATCCATCGCTAGTCTGATTACGGTAGGCTCTGTATATGTATACTGTATCGTGATAATGTTGAGTTATGCGAGTCATCATAATCATTTTGATTTGTGCTCGCCGAGCCAAGCAACGCTATTTACGCATCCATCACAACGCCAACTATGTCAGTCTGTACAGTCATTACACCGTCTCTCTATAACACTCTCCATCAAAAGCAAAGGTGATCGCCTACAAAGGCAGATACTCCATCATGCGAATGATTGCTCTCGCAACAATCGGCTGTCACATCAATTAGCTTGGCTCAATGGTCGATCACTTGAACGAAGTTGATCACTTACCGGTTGTGCACCTCTAAATCCAGCTCCAGGCGTAGCCACCGTCTGCGTTCCGTCCATAACAAAGCCACTGTCGCCCGTAGAGAGTGCACCCTGCGAAGTGCTTGCTGTCACCAATAATCCAGAGTCTCCGGTCTCCGAGGCAGTCGATGCCGCACTGCCAGTGCCAGTGCCAGTGCCAGTTGATGTACCCGTTCTGATCGCGCCGATTGTGCCCGTACAAGCCGCTCCTCGTGGACAGCATGCAACATGTCCCGCTGCATCGGCACTGCATCTTGCGCTAGGCGCACAGCAGAGGCCTGGTGCGCCAATATTTGCGCAGTTGTTGTAACTCGACGGGCAGGTGTCGTCGTTCTGGCGGCGGAAGAGGTTGTGGTGTGGTTGTAGTTGTTGCTCAGGTTTCTGTACGGGTGTGGTATCTTGTTGCTCTCGAGGTGGGATCCTGTCCGCTACAGCAGGTGGGAGATAGTCGGAGACTGATATGGGTATGGCAGATAGGAATGGTTGAAAGTCGGAGAGCTGGAGGGCGGAGACTGTCGCCGCGCATAGTGCGAGGACTTGGATGGGATAACGCATGGTTTGTGTGTGTGATTCGTGTTCGATCCTGAGTAGTATTCACCCCTCTAGAGCAAGTGGTGGAGTCGTAAGCCGTGAGCTTCGTCGGGCGTTGTCGTGGGTTTCGTCTCAAGTGTCGGTGTACTGTGGTGTGTACCGTTGGTTGATTGGATCGCCGTAGCAGCGATGCACAGTGTGTATGTACAGAAGGCGATGAAGTTTTTTCGACAGTCTCTCCGGCCAAAAAATGAATGGTGGACTGGGATGTCTGGTAGCTTGATTGCGTGGCAGGGTATGAGCTCACCTAGAGGTTGAACTGCGGAGAAGCGTGGCCCAATTTGGCACTGTGTTGTTGGCACTTCGTCTCGCCGAGCAACCAGCCCGTCCTCTTAACTTTATTAATCCTTGCAAATAAAGGTAAAGGTAACTTATTGGGAGCATTGACTTGACTTGATCATCGGTATTCTTCAAAGTTTTCGACATCATCAATTTGCAATATTGCTGTATATTGTCACATGTGACTGATATTTCCTGCGTTGCGCCAATGCGTCGCTCGATTGAAGTCACCGGACTAGACTCACAACACCTCTTATTTCTATTTTTGATTCGCTAAATTCAATCGTCGTCTGACTTATGAAACCGGCAAGAGACATGATTGTATGTGTTCTCTTGGACCGCTCGTTTCTATGAACACGATATGATACCGGCGTGCTTCTATCACGTTACCATCTGATCATCACGAGATGATACGCTATCTCAGACACAGCCTCATCGGATCGCTCACATGCATTGATTATATTCGACAGAAGTCCTGCATGCTCAGACTTTTAAGTCAAGACCATCAACAAGGTACATGTATTCGCCCTTCCAACCTCACCTCGAGTCTCGAGTCTGCCACCCGAGACGTCCTTCCCTGGATCTGAGCTACCCTCGCCGGTACGCGCTTTCTCGCTCTCCCCCCTACCACCTTCCTCAACGCGACATGCACTTGCTTTGTCCACATCATGGTAACAGGAAAGCACTCAGCATGTTGCTGCTTGCCATGCTGCAGACGGGCTTCATGTTGTTGTTGTTCGCCTCTCCTGATCCTCTTCACCAACACCATCACACTCCACCCGCAGAGATCCTCTGAATATTGCCCACACGCAACACTCTTCCCATCGAATCTCTCCATCCGGCTATCGAGCTGCCACCCGCAACGATGCTGTTGCTTCCCATCTTCCTCGCCGCGAGAGCGCTCGCTGCAAACACATACACCGTCACTGTTCTGGATGAGAACCCTGACCCGCGCACGCTGAGCATCCCTGCAACCACTGCTGCTGGCGACATCGTCAGTTACCTCACTCTGTATCCCGATGGCGTCGATCAGGACGGCCAGACAAGGTTCGTTGATCAGACTGGCGTTCCTGGCGACGAGACTGTCACCAGCTACTTGGACGTTCCCACGTCAACTGCCCCAACGACAACACCCGCGGGCACCTTGACCCAGGGCCTGCCGTGGCACAACGGCCACCACATCGAAGTGCTCACTGTCACTGAAGCGAATGGATCTGTCCACGAAGTCACTCGGATTGACCAGCAAACCACCCACGTCACGGTCCACGCTGAAACCAAGTCCAATGGAGATGTGGTCCTCGTCTCCTCGTACCCGACTTCAACATACCCAACCAGCACAATCACTGCTGCCCCGTATCCCACGCACGAGAGACACAAAGAACGTGTTCGCGCCCTTCCATTCTGCGACAACGGCAACGTCACTTGGAGCACCATTGAGCCTGGCTGCTGGCCCGTCTACGACATGATGGTGCCGACTCCACCACATGCCGATCTCGCCAAGTGCACTGGCAACTATCACCGAACCGTTCCATTCACGGTCGCAACCGTTCCGATGCAGGGTACGACTCCGACTTACACAGGGAAACCGCCGAAGAGGAAGGAAGGCTCTGTGAGATATCCCCGGGATCCTGTCGAGGGTTCCTTCAAGAGACGCCGTGACGACTGTGAAGTCGTTCAGGAGTTCGTTGACTTTGGCACGTGTGGCCCCGTTCATGTTGTCGCCATGACCGGCCGCGAATATCTTCAAATCAGTCACTCGAGGTCACGTTGGATCATGAGGTTCTGGTGGGTCATTGGCCTGGCCCTACTTGGGCTCCTGCTGTTGTGCTTGCCCTGCCTCCTTTGCTTGCGCAGACACAGACGCAGGAACACGCAAAAGCCTGTCAAGCAAGAAGCCGTCACTGTCGTTGAGCAACCCGTCCCTGTTGTGGCTGCCACTGGTGCTGGTGCTGGAGGTGCCGCAGGTTCTGCTGGCTCTACTGCCGGAGGTGCTGCTGGAGGCGCTGGTGGTGCTACAGGATCTGGCGGTGCTGGAGGTACTGGATCGACCGTTACTGGAACGACGGCCCCTGTTACGACGACTGCGCCTGCGAAAGTAGCCCCTGCTACCACCACTGCCACCGGTGCCCCGACTGAGGTTGTCACCACCACCACAGAAACCGGCAAAGACCACGCCGGCACTATGCGTCGCGCTGCAGAGGAAGGGCGCGCTGGTCAGCGCGTACGTTTCGATGGACAGCCCGCGGAGAACAACCCAGCCACCGCTCATCAGGTCGACGGCACCGCTGAACTGCGCACTGGAAGCGAGGTCTTTGACGTTGGCTCCATGCGTGGCCGCAAGCGCAACCGCGGCGATGAGCCTCTCTAGGCGCCCGACTCATCTTTCGTTGTGAACCACAACGACGAGGAGGGCCGATCTGCCAAGTGGACCTTGTTCCCGCGCAATGTCTTCAAAGGCTACAACGGCAGAGGCCATTGATCGGATCGAATGGAGCCGGACTGCTCAGTGTGCACTTGGCGGTTCATGGTCAACTTTCTTTCCTTTGTCTTGTGAAGTATGACTTACGATGGTTTTGTTATGGCTGACATGCCACTTCTACGATGATACGACTATACGACCGGCATGACTGATGAGGCATGGTTTTTCTTTTTTTGTTGTTCTTCCCCTGACATCGGCTGCGTCAATTGCACCAGCCGGTCAACCTAATCCTACGCACACGATTATCATTCCAAATTGGTCCTTACCACGGGGTTTGAGTAGATAGCAGGCGATCGAATGAAAGTAATCTCTTTCAATGCTTTTCTCAATGGTCTTGTGTCAACGCTTTGGTGTCTCCTTCGAGTGTGGCAAGAGATAACTCACCTCGCCAGCATAGAGACAAACCCCAAACCCTACGCTCACCCAACCCTAGTGCACAAAACGACACCCTGGCAGCGAAACCCTTGAAGGATTCAATCTGCGTGGATACTTGGATGTCATGGCATGCGCGCTAGACGGCTCTGTCTACCGAACCGAAGCTGCTGCGGCGCCTCTTTCGCCTCATGCCCGCCCAAAGCAAAAGGGCTAGACCATGCGAGCTTTGAGGGGGCGCAAGCCCGCGTGCTCTCGGTCAGTCTCTCTTTGACGACAACATACTGATTATTCTATACTTGCTATACAAATCTGTGAAGAACGCTCGTTACACACATACCTTACACATACGCACGCTCCGCCGCCGAGACTATTGGAATAGCTCACACCCTGCTATCGACTGCACGATTCAAGTTCGCAGGCTTCGCTGGCCCTATCTGCTTTGGCCTGTTTCAACCTGCAGCAAGCAGCAGCCCGCATCGCAACGCTCTCGCATTCTACCAACGCGATCGCGAGGCGCATTCGCGACGCTGCTTTTAGTCTATGGTATTTTGCCCTGACTTTCTCTCAAGATACTATACAATAAGTATTCAATATGTCTGACTCTCAAACAACAGGGCTGCTGCGCCTCCCGCACCAGCACACCCTCCCAAAATGACCCTACTGCCCACCAACCTCCCACAAGCACCACCACAACAACACCAGGACCAGGCCTTCCGCATGATTCTTCACGCGCCGCTATAAACCAACCCTCCGCCTCCGCCTCCTCCTCATCACCGCCCTCCCGCCGCGCATCCTCGCCCTCGCCCGCCCGACCCAATGCGCCCATCCGTCTGCCTTCACCAGTACCCACCAGCCCCGTCTCGCCCGCCGGCAAAGTCGCTCCCTGGACTCGCTCGCGCTTAGACTCCGAGCGCGAAGCATTCTTCGACACGCGCGTGACGGGCAGCACGGAGGTGTGGAATGCGCTGCGGCTGGTGTGCGAGTGCTTGCGGCGCGGGGACGTGGAGCAGGCGCAGGGGATCGTCGACGCCGTCGGCTTGAATGTGCCGGATGGGAAGGTCGCGGTTGGGAGCGAGCCGCGGAGTCGGGGGAGGACGAGGAAGACGGGGGGTGTGTTTGATGAGAGGGGGGTAGGGTATGATATTCCTGCGTGGGTGGTGGCGGATCCGGAGGATGTTGTTGAGGAGGCTGGGGAGGGGGAGGGAGGGGAGGTTCTTGGGGAGAAGGGGAAGGGCAAGGCGGGTGATGTTGGGGAGATTGTGACGGTGAAGGCGAGGCTGAGTGATCGGTCTTTGGATGTGGTGGTGCAAATGGGCATGGGGCAAACTGCTGCTGTTGTTTGCGCGGAAGTGCATAAGCGGATTGGGCCCAGGAAGATTCGTCTGTTGTATTTGGGCCAGGTGTGGCCTGAGACGAAGACGCTGGAGGAGCTGGGATATAAAGAGGGAGATGTGGTGAGTGCTTTCGTCTTTGACGAGTAGTGCTATCTACCTTCTGCCCAGAGGCGTGTCCAGAGCTCGAGGAAGCTCAGTATCGAGCTGGACGGATGCCGGGAAGCAGTCGTTGGCATTGGGAGTTCTAATACCATGTAGTAATATGCATATACACCTTTTCCTTTCTTTACGGAATCCGATCTCCGCGGCATTCGCTTGATTGATAGCTCCGAGTGATGTGATACTACCTTCAATCACGCCAAGCCAATGCGAGACTCGACTTCTAAGTCCCAACTTTATACTACAGCTTGAGCACGCCCTCGTAGTCTCGAATCAACCATCTCGCCATTCACCCAAAGAAATACACACGCATGGACCATAGCGGTACATGCCCTCCTTCCTTGTCCCTCGCCATGTGAGCGCCCACCGCATCAGCGCGATCGCCCTGTATCGTGCTCTCCTGCACCAATCCCGCGCCGTGCCCTTGCCCGCGCAATCGCAAAAGGAACTGCAAAATGTCGTCCGCAACCGCTGCAAGCAGTCAATCCACTTGCACAGCTATCAGCGCCTCAAGCTGGCTTTCCAGGCAGGCTATGAAGCCCTCGATCACCTGGACGCCGCCGTCGCTGGCGATGAGAAGAGCACGAGCTACATCGCCGAACTCCTCGCCAAAGCACCGGCGAAAGTAAAGGCAGATCCGCCGGCGCCCTTGTTACCCAAGAGAAAGAGCAAGGAGAGGAAAGAAACCGACATATCGACTGCTATGGCCAGCAGCTCACCGGCCGCGAAGCCCAGCACCACCGAGCTCTTCTCCCGCCCACACCCCCTCTCGCAACTCTCCGGCAAACGGCACGTCCCCGTCCTCTTCAGCGCAAACAGCATTCCCATCCTGCGCATCAAGAAACCCCAGCCCGAAAGCCTCTCCGGCTTCATCAGACATCGCATCGAACAGCGCCAGCGCCGGCACGATCGCAAGCACTGGCTGATGGAGCAGATCCAGTTTGCGCAGTACGAGGACCTGTGGGACGAGATTGTGGAGAGGGAGGTTGGGGTGCGTGATGATGATGGGGAGGAGTTGACTTGGGCGGAGGAGTTTGAGGTTGCGAAGAATCAGGTCGATTGGCTGATCAGGCTGGAGGGGAAGAAGAATGTTGCTATGGCGGCGAAGATGCAGGGGATTGTGGACCGGGAGACGGAGATGTTTGAGAGGGAGAGGGCGGAGAGGAAGGAGGCTAAGAGGGTGGAGAGGATTGCACGACGCAGTGCTGGGGATGAGAAGGTGTCTGAGGAAAGTGGTTGAATGGCATTTCAGGTCTTTCTTGAGTGTCTTGAAGAACTTCGAAGGTTGCAGGCGATTGTTGTGTCGTAATGATACTTCTTCAGGACTGATGATTGCGCTTTCTGGAGATCTCATCCACCTCGAGAGCAAAAAACCGCATTGTTCCAAAGAGAATGTCCCACGGATGAGAGACCAACTTGGAGCGATATGCGCATATAGTCAGCACTGGCGACTTCGCACTGGCCCTGGCTGTCCTCCAGTCCAACCTTACATGTCAGAGCCAACGAGGACGAAGGTAATACCAGCGCAAGGAGCCTCACTGAGGACATAAGGACATGGAGGACAGCCATTTTCCTCTGGCCGCAGGTAATAGATAAATAACACTGTTTCCTTCTCCTTCCGTCATGTTTCATCTCATCTCTCACGTACATGTTCACCTTTCTGATCTCACAGATACCCCAATCAAACAACACGCGCTACCAACCACACCCAACACAAGATGGACTCCAATACCACTGCGAGCATGTTCATGGACATTGAGCGTACAAATGCAGTCGGACGCAAGCATCATGGCCACTGTAGCCATGATGCAGTCGTTCACCCTCAGAGACAGCGGTAGCAATGCTTCCAAGTCCGAGCAAACCCAGGATGTCGACATGGACGTCGACACGCCCACCAACGAAATGACCCAAGCCAACGAGCTGATCGTTGATTCCCGTCAAAACAAACACATGAAGTATAAGGTACGTCCCTCCACTCCCTACCCAAATCTCAAACACCACGCCCTAACAATCCCAAAGTACCTCCACGCCTCCACTCTCGAGCGCAAACCCGTCTGCAAGCCTGACCGCGCTCCCAAGCCGCAGCACAAGCACCTCAAGCACCTCGTGGGAGTCGACGCCAAATCCAAGGCTCCGGCTGCGATCTCTTCGGATAAGGTCGTCAAGGCTTCTGTACAGCACGGCAGGAGCCGCCTTGGTCCCAGAACTCTTTCAACGCTGGAGAGGAGGGCGAAGATGGAGAGTCGATTTGCGCATGCGGTGTTGGAGGCTATTGATGAGGAGGCTTGAATCGCGCTTGTGCTCACTGGAATTTTGATGGCGCTGCTATCGGCGCCGTGGGATGCATCTATGCATGTCTTGATCACTGGGATGATGTGCCACACGGGCCTTATCGCATGGAACCACCTGCAGGGCCGTCTCTTCCATCGCTAAAAGGGCGATTTGGGACTTGATGTATCGACCTAGGAGGTTGACATGCTCAACGTCTTCTTTTTATTCTGGCGAAATGCGGCATCCTCTATACTTGCTCCGGAAACGAGCGGGATCTGCAGCGCTGTTGCCTCCGATCCTGGGATGAATGTCGCCTGCGACTGCAGCGGAGATTCGGCACGCGTATTCCAAGGATCTGCCCGGCAATATGCCTTGACATGTCGCACGATCGGACGCTCCGGAAAGACTTGAGATGGTATCAACGATGGGACGATGATCAAGTTATCCCCGCGTTTGATTGAATGAAGGATGCGGTCAACCATGGTCTTGTGTGAGCGTTGTGTATGGAGGCAATGGTCTATTCTGCAAATCAGATCGATCACAGTTTTTTTTGTTTCCAGATATACCTTATCGTTGCATCGCTTGAACACATGCCTTCTGCGATCATAACCATAGAATCTTGAAATTGAGTACGTTTGCTACATGTACGCGCGTGAGCATTGAGTTTTATCAATTTTTCACACTCTTCTAGTATTTCTTCAGACAATAAGTTTTGATGTTGTGTTTACCTCAATCTATGTATCGATCAACAATGCGGGCCTGATCGCTTCACGGACCACCCCCTCAGCACAGCACCGCGTTGGTAGCAACGACAAGCTCTCGTCAGCTCCTGAACACCGGCGCATCACAACCTTGACAATCTGACATTCCAACAGCCTCAAGTTTCAACATCATCTGCCACTCGCAGGGATCAGAACGCATGCGGGCACTTCCAGCACTCGCGTGCGACGTCGAGGAAATGTTCCACACGCACAAAATCACGGGAAAAGAATGCAAGTATCCGTGTGCGACCGAGGATGGAAACAAAGACATTGTTGCTGCTGTCAGGCTCTGCTGCATATACACTCGTCGCGACCTCCATATCTTACTGCTTACGCTTTCTGTGATGTGACTCTCGAGGATCTTTTTGTCACTTGGCGAGGACGACTCAGAAAAATGCAAGATTGTATGACACAAATTACACAAACACATGCGACCCATTATTTCCGGACTGGAATCTCAAACACGCATCGCCACCATCTATTTCAATCCGTCTGTCGGAGACCATGGAGGAGCCAGAGTCGCGTCAGGGCTGGTCTGCTGGTCGTAATACTCCAACACGCCGAGATCACCGGTCGTCATGTCGCCTATGGCTGTCTCGAAATGAGACTCCGGCATGCCCTGGCCGTTCGCCCCAGCGTCGCTCAGCATGATCTCCAGCGAAGGGTCAATGGCCTGCTGAGGTTGCATCTGCGCTTGCAGGTACTGCTGGTGCTCGTACATCTGTGGCTCGGTGGCCTGGTAGGCTGGCTGGTAATGCTGGCTCTGGTACTGAGGGTATACGGGCTGGCCGTACTGGTTGTATTGCTGCATTGGTGTCGAGGTGCGCGAGTTTGCGAACATCTCTTGTGGCTGGCCTCCGGGAAGACCGTAGTTGCCGAGAGACTGAGGCGTGGGCTCGCGAGGAGGGAGCGGTTCCTGGATGGCGTACTGGTATTGTGGCTGTTGCGACACGACAGGCTGGATGTAGGTGCCTGTTTGAGGGTTGTATGGAAGACCGCTGTGGTCGTAGGCGATGTTCGATGGAAGTGGTCGACCAGGAGCAGTGATGTACTGGTAGTGAGGAGCCTCGTAGGCCGTCTGTTGCTGACTATAGTAGGGCGTCGACTCGAAGCCGTGACTGCTTGGAAGGAAAGCGGGTTCTGCGGTCTGCTGGCGCCTTGGTCTGACATTGCGACTTCCACGGTACTCTCCATCAGGATCGTCGAGGCCATCCGGCTCATCATTGTCGGAGTCTTCGTCTTTGCGTCGCTTGTTGGTAGACTTGCTGGGCGAGAACTTGTAATCTGGATGCGCGGCAGCGTGGTTGGCGCGTTCGATCTTTGCCCATTCGTTGAACTGCTCGCGGACCTCAGGCGGTTCCATCGGCCAGCTCTCACCTGACACCGATGAGACGACTTGGTGGTTGTTCTGGAGACACCACTGCTTAGTGCGCTCAGCGTATGCTGAACGGTAAAGCATGAAAGAGTTCATCGGCCTGGTGACGTATCCGTTGCGCTTCTCTACCTCTTGCCTTCGGACCTCAGCTGGGCGGTGCACCCACTCATCCATGTCCTTCATGGGCACATTCATGTCCTTCGTCAACACGGAAAGTGGTGCGGTGAGCTGGGGAGTCTTCGATTTGTCGAGCTTGCTTTTCTTGGTCTTCTTGGACTTGCTGATGGGCGACATCGACATTCTGGACTTGCTGGTGCTGAAAGGCGAGTCTGTTCTTCGGGTCGTACGGCCGCTCCTGGTGCGGATGCCATCGCTTGGACTGGGTGTTGGCGGACTTTGCACGTAGCTGTGACCGTCTTGATAGGCTGGAGCGTAGCCGTCGTGCTGTGATGTGGTCAGTGGTAAGCTCCAAAGTCTCTTGAGCATCAGTACTAACATAGATTCCAAGCCCTTTCGCATCTTCCGCGTACGGAGGAAACTGCTCAGTGCCAGAAGCGTTGTGCTCTGCGATAGCAGCAAGACCGTAATCGTCGCCGCGAGAGCGGCCATGGGTGACAGTCGTGGTCGAAGCCATGGTCATCTTGGGTTGTTCGTTGACGGTGAAGTTGCGTCTGAAAGACCAACTGAATCAATGGGGTTGAAAAGGCCCGTTGATGCCTTCCTGCATGTCTTGTAAGTACGTGAATCCATTGCTTCTAACACACCCAGCAGTTTGTCCCGCACGCTTGAGTGCATGTACACCTGCAGGTCCAGGGTTGGCGACATACCTTGTGCAAGTTGCCGCTGCAGCCTACTTTGTCTGCGTGGCGCGGATAACAATCCGTCGTTCTTTGCTGCAGGAACAAGACCAAGCAGGCCTTGTGTGGTTTGGTTGTGTGTGAGGTTGGTGGTCCTTTGCTGCTCGCGTTGTCTGTGGAGGCTTTGTTTCGATACAGCGAAAGAAGCTGGTAAGGAGGCAAGAGACTGAAGAACGAGACGAAAGAGACTTCACACAAGATCCTTTGTGCAAGGCAACAGGAAAAGGTACTTGTAGCAAAAGAATAGGCCTCGCCGACGTGCGCGCTGGTCTGGACGAGAACGAACTTGATGCTGAAGACGGACGACTGTCACCGCATCCGTAGGTGTCTCGAGCCCAGGCCCACTGTTAGTCTCAGGTGGCCGCTTTCGGAAAGACAGCACTCGCACAACACTCTGAAGGATGAGAGTTCTGCTGATTCCCAGGAGAATTATAGGTGCCATGGACACTCTCGACTTCAGCAGCTCATCCTTGCGCGAGTGTGGGCGCTACTCCAGAGATCCATATCGCCTAGACGATCACGCTCGACCGCGCAGCTAGGAAGCACAGCGATCCGCGCCGCAGCTTCTGATGTGGGACGGACCTAGCCCAAAGACAGCGCTCTCCTGTCCCAACCCAGGACGTGTGCGGCTTGGATAGCAGATGCTTGACAATCATGATGAATATGTGGCTCCCGGCTCTAGGTTGTTGACGTGCAGTAGTCACATGGAGATCTGAAGCTTGATGTGAGGCAGGGATCGTGCATCAACGTGATATTCCAACGGTTAGGTGCTTGCATTCAAGCATGGCGCAACGCAGGCTTGTGTTTGTTACACACAACTTGGGCAAAAGGCTCCCGCAGCCGCATTCCTTACTCATCATCCTCGTCCGTTCGCGTCGACTATTTTCAGGAACGGCCGAAGCCTTGCTCCCGCAATAGGGGTCAATTGCTACCAGGGGCTCTTGGACGTCTCTGAGATGATCGCAGCCATGGAATGGCCGTGATGTGTACCTGCGTGTATCATATGCGAACGCAGCATGACCTGTAGGCACCCGTCGGATACCTGCATAACCACGATCTGGGCGTTCGGGTCTTCTTGCCGTTTGCGAAAAGAGGAAGACGTCTGTGTGCACTCGCTCACCTAATGTACGTTAGCAACCAGGCATTATTCAGACCACTCAGGCATTGCTGTGAACGATCGAGCGAGTGACTACACTGATCCTTCCGAGTGTGATCTGCACGGATGCCCTCCATTGCCCCAGGTGGCAGAACCTGCATCTGTAGACGGTCGCATCCACCTGCGCAATAGCCTTAGCAGACGGGTGCAACGGTGATGCCGTAAACCCAAAACGAGCCACAGTGGAGGGAGAGACGTGAGAGCAGAGCCTCTCGGTTGCTGCCGAGGGTGCACTCTGCGTGCGCGTTGGAATGCGGACTAACCGCTAACAGCCAGCCTTGTACCACCACACCCTGTCTCAAGGAGCTGCGCTCGTTCCAATGAGCCACCTCCCCAACGCAGTGAACGATCGCAGAGATCACAGCGTTTTGCGGAAATGGCTTGCTTGCGTCCGGGTTCCCGGCTCCCAGCTGGTGGGTGCCCACTGGAACCTGAGGAAGCAGAAGCGTCTCCCTTCTGCTGGGAAAGTGATCGATTGGCCCGGAGCATTTCAGCTACAAGGCCGTGTTCGTCCAGTGCGTGTGTCGGGATGTAGAAAAGGGCTCGAGTCCAGCCGCCCGTTGTCTGAAACGACCCTATCAGTTCCTACAAACCTTCGTCGTTGATGACACACGCCACACCCACACTTTACTGCCGTTAGCTGTCGTCGCACAAGCTCGAGCATCACCCTCGATCACTTTCACATCACCCGCCCGAGAGCAACGGCAAGTCCACAATAAGCGCCCGTAGCATCGAACCTTCGCTCTTGAGCACGCGCTCGTGAAGCTCTGGCACGCATAGTCACGCGTGTCTAGGTGCTGTCACAGTGTGGAGACAAGGGAGGGAAAAGTCGTGGAAGAGTCACACGCGTCGTCGACTCTTGCTGACCATTAGACGCGAGGGAAGGACAAGCTTCCGGGGGATGTGGAGACGAGTTGGAGATTGAACCCATGGTTCGGAAGTCTGTTGTGGCGCGATACGGCGGATTTGCCGATGCCTCTTTCTATTGGGAGTTGGTCAAGTACTCTAAAGATGTGGCTGGACGGGGACGCGGTCTGAGGACCGCTTGCGTGATGTGGAGGAGATGTTTGGTGAAGGGGCCTGAGTTTCGGGGAAGGAGCCGAAGGCAAAGGAGTCTCGGAGTATTTCGAAGGATCTGATTGAATCATGTAGTGTCGTAGGGCTGGTCGGAGGACTTCTATACTAGGCAATCTACTGAATGTTTCATAGGCGAGTGTCAAAGTCGTGGCGTGAAGCTTAGTCACCAGGACCGGAACAACACATGCGTGGCAGATGCCGTTCATGAGTCTTTCATCTCGGTGTCAACGCCATCTTGAGCATCGTCCTCGATACCGTCCCATTCTTCTTCCTCCCACTCGTCATCAACATCCTCCTCGCCCTCCTTCACAGGGCCCAAGATGCCATCGAGACCTGCCATAAGTTCCTCGGCGTGTTGCTTGAGTCGCTCATCCTCGTACTCAAGAAGGTCAAAGAGCTTGAGTGACGTTCTCAACCAACGTCTGCTTCCCCTGTAGAGTTTCTCCAGGCTCGCTTCATGTTCCGAATCGGTCATCTTAGCGGCTGCCGCGCTGACATCGCCTTGCTCTGACTTTTTGGCGAGGAGATGCTGACACCATCCACCCAAGTACCAAGCTTCGACACTCTCGTCGTCCTCCATGACCAGCCTCTCCAGTACATCCAATGCACTAGTCTCCATTTCAGCCTCCATTAGGAGCCGAGATAGCGAGATGCGGGTGGCAAAATCGGGTATGGATGGATCCGTAGGGTCGAGCTCCGACCACACACTCATTGATCGTTGGAGAGCTGCTTGCGCATCTTCCTTCTTGTCCTGCGACAAGCGAACAGAAGCCAAAGTCTGCAGGACTTCGGGGCTAGTCTCTTCCTCAGCAGCCATGGCCTGGGTGATTAAATTTTCACACCGTGACTCGGCATCGTCCTCCCACGAGAGATCAGTCATATAGACCTCCACAATACCGCAGAGTGCGTTCGCGAGCTTGCGCTTCTTCTCGACACGGATGAGGAGGAGGGCTTCCTCATCCAGATCAATCTTCTGGCCAGACTCGAGAGCAGCGATCTCGTTCATGAGGGCCTGAGCGCCCTTCTCGTACCACATCACACTCTGCTTGCCACCCTCCTCTGCGAGCTGAGCAAGCCAGAGGAACTTCTCGGCGCCATCGGCGAGAGCCCCGCCAACAGTGCCCAGAGGATCAAGCTTGACAGCCTCCTCGAAGTAGGCGCGAGCAGCCTCGACCTCGCCGAGCTCCACAGAAATTTCGCCCAAAAGGTTCAGCGCAGGCAGAGCTTCAGTGATAGATCTGTTCTGCACGAGTTGATAGAGCTTTTTGGCCTGCTCGAGAGCCTCCTGAGGCTGCTGCTGCTCCATAAAAGTCAGAGCAGCGGCGTAGAGCTGCTCGGGAGATTCGGTGATGGGCGCCATCTTCTTGGCTTCTTTGCGAGCCTGTTTCTTTGCTTTGTCGTTTGGCTTAGACTTTGCCATTGGTTGTTTGGGGAAGTGAAGTGTTGGTTCAAGGAAATGACGTGGCTGTGAAAAGTTGTCTGTTGTGAAGACGAAGGAAGAGGCTTTGGAGGGAATTTTTTGTGGAGCCCTTTGAGGTGGCTGCTGTATCGATACGGCGCTTGGACTACGTTTTGAGGCAGCCCACTTCCGGCCAGCCAGCCAGCCAGACAAAGAGCTATACCGGTCTAAATAGCCACTGCGTCACCTGTATACAGTTGCAACATTGATCGTCATAAACCAAATCCTACGACTCGAGTCTACAGAATAGAATCCCACCATGGGTCGCGAAGAACAGCAAGAGGAGCGGGAAGTCCTCGACTCCATCTTCCCAGAAGAAATCACAGATATTAGCGAAACGGAATACCGCATATCCATGGAACTCGACATCCCCACAAGAGAAGAAGACGACGAACCTCCTGTCATTTTGCTCAACGTGCGCTATGGCGAAGCATACCCCGACGAAGCGCCCACTCTCGACATCACAAGCCCACCAAATGCGCCGCGACACGAGCATTTAGATGTGCAAGAGGACAAGGCGCGGCTATTGGAGGCATTGCAGCCTACGATCGAGGAGAACTTGGGCATGGCGATGGTGTTCACTTTGTACTCAACTTTGAAAGACGAGGCGGAGTCACTCATTATTGAGCGTCAAAATGCCGTCAACGAGGCGCACGAGAAAGAGCTTAGAAAGGCAGAGGAGGAAGAGAACCGCAAGTTTGAGGGCGAGAAGGTGACGCCAGAGTCATTCCTGAAGTGGCAGGCCGCGTTCAAGCTGGAGATGGAGGAGCTGAAGCAGAGGAAGAAGGAGCAAGCCGAGGCGGAAGAGAAGAAGAAGAACAGGGGCAAGGTGGAGGAGAAGAAGATGACGGGACGAGAGCTCTACGAGGCGGGCTTGGTCGGCAAGGCAGGCGACGAGGAGGACGACGATGGAGAGGACGCTATCACAGAAGAGATGAGGAAGGTAAAAGTCAACAAGGATTAAGAAAAGGAACGAGTTTCATGCTGGGTATGAACGTTGTTGGGAATACTCGAACAAAGCAAAATCCTCCTGCGCCACGCTGGAAAGCAATATCATCACATCATGCATTCGAGGGCTGCACGGCCTGGGCACCATCGCACAAACAGTTCAAGTCGCAGTTGACGATGCGGAAATCGCTTCGCTCATCAGCACTGTTTCAACTCAGGCTGTCCCTCATTTCAACTCCCACATGTCCTTCCAGGTGATCTGTTGGCTCATGGCTGCATGGAGCAGCCAGTCTGCCTTGACGATCCGTGCCTCCAAGTCTTGCTTCGCGGCCATGTCTGCGAACGACTTCCAAAGCTTCTGCTCGGCATCACTGCTTCCAGACACTAGGTAGACACAATCGTACTCATCATCACCTCCTTGGTGCTGGCTCTCTCCGCCCGCACTCGGGTCATCTCTCAACCTGCGCTTCGGGATCGTAGTACCTGTACGACCCTGGTACATCATTGCTTGGCCACCGTTGAGAGTTATGATTGATTTGAAAGTATCGAAGGTTCCTGGAATGTCACGTGTGACGAAAATGCTCCAGCCGCGGAATAGTTTGTGGTCGTTGATCTTGGCTCTTCCCAGAGCATCGACAAGGTTGAATCCCATCCTCTTCTCCGCATCGCGATCTTGGAGAATGTCAGGATCCTCCAACAGCTTCTTCTGTTTCAGCGCGGCGTCAAGGTATTTAGTGTCGACGACCAGGGGAGCAGAGGCTAAGGCACAAACAAATTTGGGTGTCCGTAGGATCTTGGGCGCGACCAGGATGTCGACATCTTTTGGATCCTGTGTCAGCTGTACACCGAGTGCACGCAGTGTCTTCCTGTCTTCGTCTTCCTTCTTGGGCTTGCCGACCCACCGCTCATCGCCTGTGACCATCATTCTGTGAATGATTGGTGGTAGACTGGGGTTTCTATCCTTTGGCTCTCGAGAAGTCTTTGCTTTTTTAGACGTCTTTGTTGCCTTTTGTGTTTCGCCGTCGCTGAGGTCGCTTCCTTGTGCAGTCACGTCGTATGTGTTCTCGTCACTTGTACGCTTCTTTGACTTCTTTGCTGGAGGCGCGACAGGAGCAGGAGAACTCTGGTCGTCCAAAGATCTACGGCCGCCATGAAGTAAGCCGCCTTTGCGTTTCATCTCTCGTGAATAGAGTGCCATATCCTCAGCCGCTGCATGAAGAGCACCCATTGCCTTGGTCTTTGACGCCCTTCCAGTACTAGTGATAGGGGACATGTTCTCCTTTTCATCGGCGTTTTGACGTGGTGTGGCAACGGATGCGGATTTAGATGGTCTGCCGCGCTTCTTGGCTGTTTTTGGCGGCTCCGGAGCTTCAATCTCAGTGTCTGGGTCTTCTGCTGCTGGCGCTGGGAAGTCCGACTGGTCCTCTCGATCGGAAAGTGTGTGGCTTGTCGCATCTGACGCCTTCTGTGGTGAAGGTCTGCTCACGGACTTGGGAGGCGTAGGTTCTTTCGGGAAGAACTTGCGCTCGACTTGTTGTAGATCCAGCGCCATGTTGCCACAAACTTCGCCCAAGTTAGAGCGTGCTGGAAAGATGGTGTACTTTGGATTGCTCAGTGGCATGACAGTACATTTTGAGTAGCTCTCTTCCAGCCACAGGTGGTTGATGATGTTGATGTTCCATTCCTTAGCTGCATCGACCTTTTCGCTGATCTCGTGTGCAGTAATGAGATGTGTGTTGTCCTGTTTGAATGTCTTGGTGAACTCCGCTCCACAGTGTCGTACCAAAGTTTCGAGGTATATGCGGGCCTCTCCGGAGTAGTTGGAAACGCTGATTTTCATGTTCGAGAAGCCAGGCAGACCTTGTTTGGGAACCGGATAATGCAGAAGCTTGTTGGTTGGGGAGGTCCAGTGATTTCTGTTGATGACATGGTATAGCCAGGCTAGGCTGGCAACCTCCTGGCGGGCCCGCGACGCGTATACATACTCCGGGCCTTCACGGTATCGACCAACGTAGACATCCGCATCTGTCACATCCTCGACCAGTTCTCCTCCGCCACCTCGGATGATTGCCTCCAATGTGCTTTGAAGATGCTTGCTGAGCTCGAGATCGGCGCAGAGGAAGACTGTTCTGCCGGAGAAAGCATTCAGGTTTCTGCGGGATGGCGAAGGTGAGGGTGGAGGAGATGCATCGGGGGCGCGAGCAGGCCGATCGGTACTTGCATCCTCAAGATGCGGCGAAGGAATGACCTTGGGCAGTTTGTCGAGGTCGTGCTTAAGAACTTCCGGATCCGGGAATGTGTAGGGACCCTCGTTGATTTTCTTTCCTAGCTTCAGACAGACGTCAAACCAGTGTGGTAGGAGGATCTTGCAGTTGATGCCTTTGGCGCGAGCGATGACACATTTCTCATGGCTTTCGTCCGTAGTGACAATATGTGTACACAGCTTTGTCAAAGGATTGCTGAACTGTCCTCCAAGCGCCAGAACACCTGCCATGATGGCCTCTTTATCGCCCTCGGGCAGGGTCGCAGATGTGAGGACAACATCGGAGAAATACTGGCTCGGATCTGGACTGTATGGCCGCGCGTTTGTCATCTTCTCTTTCACCACACTGACATGCACCCACTGAGGTTTGACCACCTCTATGCCCAGGCTCAGTGCGCGGTTGTATTCGGGAAAATCGATGTGGGTTGAGATGATGTGTGTAAGGTTGGAAAGGGTCGGGATGGAACCATTTTCGCCCAGAGATGCAAAGTCGGCACCTTCTTCGTCTAGGCTTTCGCGTAACTGCAACTCGATTAACGAAGGGCTCTGTACAAGCATTTGGCATGCGCTTCCTTACCAATCTGGTCTTCTCGCTGTCGAGCTCCTCGCTCGGGATGATCGTGTAGCGCACACCGCAGAATATCAGCCCGCGATCTTCCTCTTCCATCTTGAGAGCGCTGTCGAGATAGTTCTGCGAGACGGTCCAGAAAATCTCGAATTCCGTGGCGTTCGTGGATATCTCTATCTCTCTGTCTCTCTGGCAAACGCGTCGCGTTAACTGCTCTGGCGCGAATGTGGCGCGGTGTCATCAAAACGATCAAAGTGGGGCGGCAAGGATAGGCAAACCTTCCAAGGCCCAAGCGCACGACGAAAGCACCTCCGCTCCGCTGCCCGCAAATTCGTATAAGATTTCGCATTCTCGACTTCGTTGCTTCTTCCCTCACCAAGCTTCCAGGCCCCTCGGACAACAATGGCATCACTGCCGGCACACCTCTTGCGACTGTCGCTTGACCATGACTGAGACAAAGCCAGGTCGCGCGGTTCTTGAGCTGCTTCACGACTAACGAATCTCCCACCACTCGGCGCAGTGCTCCAAAGGTAAGAACTCACCCACCCTGCCCGGCACTATCACCAAAGGATGTTTTATACACGAACAATCCAATTCCTATAGCGTCATGAAGGAACTATACAACTCTAGAATTACTCTGATCATTTGTGATCTCTCACTTGGATGCATTTTCATGTTTGATAAGCTCAACTGCTAACATGCCATTCAAGGATCTACTTCAAGCTTCCTCATGGAGTCTGCGTGCACCACTTCAAATACATCTTTAAAAGGTAAGATTCGCCCACCCTCCACCGCCCTCCCCTCCGATTGATGATATTGTGACAAATGGCATTCCTCGAACATGAATATACTATGTTGAATGTTGTCAAACTTAAGTTTCAGCCTTGTCTGACACCTACACATCCTTCACCATTATGATTGGCATTCTTCTTGTGAACAATTCACTAACAAGCCTTTCAGGTAATTCACACTCTCCTGCTTCGCACATGCTTTTACGATGAGACCTACAACGCAACGGGCGGACAGACCAAGCGTCTGGTCGGCACCCCTAGAAAGCGAGGACGTACAAATCCTCGTGGGTGTTCGGTTAGGTGCTTGATTGTTGAGAAAGCGTCGACTGATCTATGCCCTGCATCGCCTCACATTTGAACTGCGAGCACTATGAGAACACTGTACTGACTTTGTCCTCAGGTTAGCATCACCATTCTTCCATCCTCCCTCTGCAATGATGAACAAACTATTCACACTGTTTGAACGGCCCATGGTGTAAACGACTGTGGGCTGTTGTGAACGTACACTTACACTGAAAATTCTGATTTAATGAGGTATGTTGTCACAATCTTCCGCCTTTGGAGATCTTTACTGACTTATCTCCCAGCCTGAAACTGCAGACTTATGCCTCATCATGTTTACAAAGAATCACTCTTTGAAACCTCACTGACTGGCGCTTAGTGTCTTGTAAAAAAATCGTTGTGATCACGCTTTGTAATGGTACGTTCTACACCCCTCAAACCACGGCCTTCCTCTTATGATGTCAACATCTTCCCCTGTATCTTTGGCATCCGATATACGATGTCATTGACATGGAGTCTTACACAAAAAAAATCAAAATCTCTGAAGATGATTGGCTTCTGAGCGAGGTATTCCTCTGCTATTGTGGAACCTTACTGACTATTATCATAGATTAGTGTTGTGATTGCATGTACTCGCTGGAGGCTTATGGGTTTTGCGCTAGAGCGACCCTTTGGCATCATATAGTAATTGAAATTAATGGTACGTCGCTTCTACATTTTTCGTCCCTCGTATCATGATGATCAAAAAACTTATATTTCGCTGTGTTCTTTCCGAGCTCACGCTATGGCGACAATTCCGTCACTGGAAAGCCCTGACCACAACTACTTCATTGCATTGCACTGTGTCTCGTTCGGCGACCAA
>Ga0265797_10004796_pt1 | contig 20309 bp, 23 predicted proteins | sample P2T30metagenome_FD_192433 | JGI IMG/M metagenome (GOLD analysis project Ga0265797, IMG submission 192433) | Plant litter microbial communities from East Loma Ridge, Irvine, California - P2 T30 | ecosystem: Environmental > Terrestrial > Plant litter > Unclassified | place: USA: California...
GGTTGCTGAATTCAGATAGAGCTGGGCATTGTACGGAGCTAGCGCCGTCAATGAAAAGCCCGGCGCTGGGCCGGGCTTTTCGGTGGAGCAGCTACCGGTGATTCGATTACAGGATCGAGATCGGGTAGTCGACGATGAAGCGGAAGTTGTTGCCGTTGCCGTCGATCTGCTCGGCACTGGCGCGGTGCCAGGCCAGGCGGGTGCGGAAGGACAGGTTCTTGGCCGGGCCTTCCTGAACAACGTACTTGGCTTCAACGTTGGTTTCGTGGTGGTCGGCATCGCTGGCGAAGCGCTCGCCGTAATAGCCCTTGATGTCATCACCCTTGACGTAACGGGTCATGAAGGTCAGGCCAGGCACGCCGTAGGAAGCCATGTTCAGCTCGTACTGCAGCTTCCAGGACTTCTCGCCAGCGCCGTTGAAGTCGGAGATCTGGATGGAGTTGGCCAGGAAGATCGAGTCCGCGCCTTCGCCGGAGCCGTTATCACCCACGCCCAGGTAGTCGAACGCCGTGCTGCCGTTCACTTTCTGGAAAGCCAGGGTAACGGTGTGTGCCTGCAGGAACGAATAGGCCGCTGCCAGCGAGTAGGTGTTGTTGTTGATGTCGCCGGCCTTCGCGCTGCCCTGGTCTTGCGTGTTGTAATAGTTGGCGTCGAAGGTCAGAGACTGGTCGTCAGTCAACGGCAGGATGTAGTTCACGTTGCCGTAGTACTGGTTCCAGACATCCTTGAACTCGGAAACATAGGCACCGACGCTCAGGTTGTCATTGATGGTGTAGCGGCCGCCACCGAAGTCGACGGTGCTGGCGGTAACGCCGGCATAGGTCGCCCACAGCTCACCATCGCGGTTCAGGTTGGACGCGGAGCTGGAGGAGTAGAAGTGGCCGGCTTCCAGGTCCAGGCCTGCGATCTCGCTGCTCATCAGGCTGATACCGCTGGCCGTTTGAGGCGTGATGCGCGAACCGCCGACTGCAAACACCGGAGAGGTGGAAGGCTGCATGTCGCCGATTTTGAGCATGGTCTTGGAGATGCGGAACTTGGCCGCCGCGCCAGCCTTGCTGCTGGTCGGATCGGCAGCGCCATCCGGGCCGGCCGAGAGGTTGCCGGTGCCGTCGCTGGCGCCATCGAGTTTGGCCGCGAAGTAGCCGAAGGCATCGACGCCCACGCCGACGGTGCCGGTGGTGAAGCCGGAGCTGTAAACGCCTTGAATGGCGCCGTAAGTCCCTTTGGCGTCGGCAGTATGGTCTTTGTTATCAGCTTCCCAGTAGTAGCTGCGAAGCAACAGGTTCAGGGTGCTGTCTTCAACAAAACCCTTGGCGTCGGCCTGATCGCTGACGAAGGCTTCAGCCATTGCCAGTTGCGAGGTCGCCGCCGCGGTTACTGCCAGTGCGATTGCGCTCCACTTCATCACTCTCATCGTGACTTGCTCCTTTGGTTTTTAGGAAGAGTACTGCCGGACGCTTGGTTTTTTATCAGGTCGGCTCTTTCTTTAATTCGGATGGCGTAACCAGGGTCACGCCCGCCTTGTTCTGTCCTGTCGCGTCGTGTTTGCCGCCTCGTACATTCTTGAGGTGTGCGTTGGGCCGACGTCCCTGCCGTATGTGCGGCGTACCGAAACGATTGCAACAACTGTGCTCAAGTCTTCTGCCAGCTCACATTTTTTTCACTTTTTTTCGCAAGGCAACGGAAAACCCCGCTGGCACTGGGGTCAAAGCGGTCTTCCCGTGGGCTTGACACCCCCCGCGCATTAAGATGGTGCTCGGCCAAACCTCAGCCAAGTGTTACCAATGTCACGTTACCTATTGATGATCAACGGTTCCAGTGCACTGATAGTAGCCGCCATGTCCCTAAATGGTGCGAAAAGTAGCACTGCGCTGTCAGAGGCTAGCCTAAAGCTACCGCTTGGCAAGCGCCCGGAAGATAGCCATCGCTTGCCCGCGGGCTTCAATGCCCTTGGGTTTGCCTGAAAAGCCATGAAGGCGGGCCTGGCGCCCACGTTACAAGCGTTCAAATGGTGCAACGCCTTCCATCTTTGATCCAAAGCGGAGCGGCGGTGGCCGAACGGGGGGGGAGGCGTGGCACAATCGCGGCTTTCCCTGTTCAAGGAGCTCGCCATGTTCGAACTCGATCCACGCCTGCAAGCCGATACCTGGGTATTGGGTGACTTCCCGCTGTGCCGGCTGCTGCTCAGCAAGGACGCCAACTACCCATGGCTGATTCTGGTGCCACGGCGGCCGAACACTTCGGAAATCTTCGAGCTTGCCGAGGCCGAGCAGGCTCAGCTGGCCGTGGAAACCGCGCAGCTCGCCCAAGGGATGAAAGCCGCGCTTGGGGCCGACAAGATGAACGTGGCGGCATTGGGCAATGTGGTGGCCCAGCTGCACGTGCATGTCATCGCCCGATACGCCGACGATGCGGCATGGCCCGGGCCGGTGTGGGGCAAGGTCACGGCGGCCGAATATGCGCCCGAGAAACTCCAGGCGGTAAAAGATCAACTGCGGGCGTTGCTGCCCGATACCTTTACGTGGGTGTCGAACTGATGAGCATCGATGACCGGGTCACCGAGCTGGAAACCCGCCTGGCCTTCCAGGACGACACCATCCAGGCGCTGAACGAAGTGCTGGTCGAGCAGCAGCGGCAACTGACTCAGATGCAGGCGCAGTTGGGGCAGTTGATCGAGCGCTATCGGGAGTTGGCGGGGGGGCAATATGAAGAGGGCGGGGAGGAACCTCCACCGCCCCACTACTGACAGGCGATCAACGGCCGGGACCGGCCGCTACCACGTCTTCGGCCTGAAGGCCCTTGTCACGGTTCATGACCGAGAACTCAACGCGCTGGCCTTCGACCAGTACGCGATGGCCTTCGCCGCGGATGGCGCGGAAGTGCACGAAGATGTCATCACCCGAGTCCCGGGAAATGAACCCGAAGCCCTTGGAGGTGTTGAACCACTTCACCGTACCGGTATCGCGATTGGCCGCGTTGAAGTTGGCCGGCACCGCGGGCACGTATTTCTTCGGGCGGCTGGCGGCGAACTGCAGGATGACCGCCGCGAGCATGGACAACAGGCCAAGCCACACTGCCGGCTCGCCCGCCACCAGCGGCAGGGGAGCGTAGAGCACCAATGCCTGAAGCACCGCGGCCAGCACCAGCAGGGCACTGACGAAGCCTTGCAGGGTTTGCCGCGGGTTGTGTTTCCACTGAGGGATCAGTGGGGCGAACAGCAGGTTACCAAGGCCGATGAAGGCCAGGTGAAAGGCATCGGTTTGCGACAGGTACGGCAAAGCGCCCGGCACAAGGCTGGGCAGGGCTGCCAGGAGCAATGCGCCCGCGCCCGTTAGGAGATGAACGTTTTTCAACATGTTTATGACTCACATTTTCAGAGGAGCAAGAAGCGCTGATCCCTCGTGGCACACGTGTGAAGTGAAACGGACGACCGGAGGGATAGGCCTATGCGCCAGCGCACCGGCCCTGCATGACAACCGCATGGAACAGAAAAGGAAGCGGTGACTCGAAGGGTGTTGAAATGCGCGTGCGGCACAGCAGCTATTTAACAGGAAACTGCCCTCCGGACTCAATTCCATCCGGCTGGCATGGCACACTGCTCTGCATTAGCCGACGCCCGGCGTCCGGTACGGTCAAAACAGGAAGCTGCGCCCGGCTGGCGCTCTTGTTACATTAGCTGGCGCACCTTTTGAAACGATTCAACCAACAAGGGGAATTCCATGGCAATTGATATCGGCATCAATGAAGAAGACCGCAAGTCAATCGTTGACGGCCTGTCGCGCCTGCTGGCGGACACCTACGTGTTGTACCTGCAGACGCATAACTTCCACTGGAACGTCAGCGGCCCGATGTTCCGCACCCTGCACCTGATGTTCGAAGAGCAATACAACGAGCTGGCGCTGGCGGTCGACTCGATTGCCGAACGTATCCGCGCGCTGGGCTTCCCGGCCCCAGGTACCTATGCCACCTACGAGCGCTTGTCCAATATCAAGGTCGAAGAGGGCGTACCCGCGGCCGAGGAAATGATCAAGCAACTGGTCACCGGCCAGGAAACCGTGGTCCGCACCGCGCGCAGCCTGTTCCCGCTGCTGGAAAAAGTCAGCGATGAGCCGACCGCCGACCTGTTGACCCAGCGCATGCAAACCCACGAGAAAACCGCGTGGATGCTCCGCGCCATGCTCGAAAACCAGTAATACCGAGCTTCAAGCGGCAAGTGACAAGCCTCAAGCTGGAATGCGGTGGTACGGCCACCGCGAACGGTTTGCGGCTTTAAGCTTGCCGCTTGCCGCTGTGAATCCGTTTTCCTACCTTCGTCATCGCTCCGCTCTCTCTCGCCCTTCGCCTTCCAGGGTTTATATAAGCCCGGGACGCGCCGTTGCGTGCGCGAACGATGCCAAGGAAGGTGCTGTGATGTTTACCGATTGCCAGAACCCCGTGCGCGGCTGCGGCGCCGCGAAACTGCTGCTTGATCCATTTCAGAAAGATTTCGACATGACCCTGGCCCGGCCTACCGCGCGCTCGGTAAGGCTCAATGGCTTCGCGACCTGTCTGCGCCTGGAGCGGGTGTACTGGAATATTCTGGAAGCCCTCGCCGAGCGGAACGGGTGCAGCGTCAGCCAGCTGCTGTCGTATCTGGACCGCGAAGTGCACTTGCGCCATGGCGGCGTGAAGAATTTCAGCGGCCTGGTGCGAGTGGTCTGCGTGGCCTATGCGCTCGAGCGAAACACCAAGGCGGCGGCGGGCCTCTGACGGGGGAAACGATGAACGCGTAGCAGGGCGCTTGCAGGTGGGCGCGGTTAACCAGATATAATTCCGCGCTTACGTCAACCAGCGCCCTCAGCGCCACGTCAGTAGCCGAGCACCTGTAATATGCCTCTGTACAATTACCAATGCGAAAGCTGTGGTCATCACCTGGAAGCCATCCAGAAGATCAGTGAAGCCCCCTTGACCGATTGCCCCGCCTGCGCGCAGCCACAGTTGAAGAAAACCGTGTCCCGCGCCGGCTTCCGCCTGAGCGGCACAGGCTGGTACGAAACCGATTTCAAGACCGGCGCCAAGAAAAACCTCGCCGGCGCCGAGAAGGCCGACTGAGTTGAACCCCTTCGCCGGGTGCTGCACACTCCCCGGTAATGCGGGCCCGCCCGAACACGACTGACTATAAGTGAACCAACCATCATGATGCGCAGCCACTATTGCGGCCAATTGAACGAGAGCCTGGACGGCCAGGAAATCACCCTTTGCGGCTGGGTCCACCGCCGTCGCGACCATGGCGGGGTTATCTTCCTGGATATTCGCGACCGTGAAGGCATGGCCCAGGTGGTCTTCGACCCTGATCGCGCCGAGTCCTTCGCCGCCGCCGACCGTGTGCGCAGCGAATACGTAGTGCGTATTTCCGGCAAGGTGCGCCTGCGCCCGGCTGGCGCGGTGAACCCGAACATGGCCTCCGGGGCCATCGAAGTGCTGGGCTATGAGCTCGAGGTCCTCAACGAGGCCGAGACTCCGCCGTTCCCGCTCAACGAATATTCCGATGTGGGCGAGGAAACACGCCTTCGCTATCGCTTCATCGACCTGCGCCGCCCGGAAATGGCCGACAAGCTGCGCCTGCGTTCGCGCATCACCAGCAGCATCCGTCGTTACCTCGATGAGAACGGCTTCCTGGACGTCGAAACCCCGATCCTTACCCGGGCCACCCCGGAAGGCGCCCGCGACTACCTGGTGCCCAGCCGTACCCACCCCGGCAGTTTCTTCGCCCTGCCGCAGTCGCCTCAGCTGTTCAAGCAGCTGTTGATGGTGGCCGGGTTCGACCGCTACTACCAGATCGCCAAGTGCTTCCGCGACGAAGACCTGCGCGCCGACCGCCAGCCCGAATTCACCCAGATCGACATCGAAACCAGCTTCCTGGACGAGAGCGAGATCATGGGCCTCACCGAGGGCATGATCCGCAAGCTGTTCAAGGAAGTGCTGGACCTGGAGTTCGGTGAATTCCCGCACATGACCTTCGAAGAAGCCATGCGCCGCTACGGTTCGGACAAGCCAGACCTGCGTAACCCGCTGGAGCTGGTGGATGTGGCCGACCAGCTCAAGGAAGTGGAATTCAAGGTCTTCAGCGGCCCGGCCAACGATCCCAAGTGCCGAGTTGCCGCGCTGCGCGTGCCAGGTGGCGCGAGCATGCCACGCAAGCAGATCGACGATTACACCAAGTTCGTGGGCATTTACGGTGCCAAGGGCCTGGCGTACATCAAGGTGAATGAGCGCGCCAAGGGCGTGGAAGGCCTGCAGTCGCCGATCGTCAAGAATATCCCTGAAGCCAACCTCAACGTGATCCTGGATCGCGTGGGCGCGGTCGACGGCGATATTGTGTTCTTCGGCGCCGACAAGGCGAAGATCGTCAGCGAAGCCCTGGGCGCGGTGCGGATCAAGCTCGGGCACGACCTCAACCTGCTCACCTGCGAGTGGGCGCCAATGTGGGTCGTGGACTTCCCGATGTTCGAGGAAAACGACGACGGCAGCTTCAGCGCCTTGCACCACCCGTTCACCGCGCCAAAGTGCAGCCCGGCCGAGCTGGAAGCCAACCCCGCAGGCGCGTTGTCTCGCGCCTATGACATGGTGCTCAACGGTACCGAACTGGGTGGGGGCTCGATCCGTATCCACCGCAAGGAGATGCAACAGGCCGTGTTCCGCCTGCTCGGCATCCAGGCCGAGGAACAGGAAGAGAAATTCGGCTTCCTGCTCGACGCGCTCAAATTCGGCGCGCCGCCCCATGGTGGCCTGGCCTTCGGCCTCGACCGCCTGGTAATGCTGATGACCGGCGCGCAGTCGATCCGTGAAGTGATCGCCTTCCCGAAAACCCAGAGCGCCGCGGACGTGATGACCCAGGCCCCGGGAGTGGTGGATGCCAAGGCGCTGCGCGAGCTGCATATCCGCCTGCGCGAGCAACCCAAGGCCGAATGACGGGCGCGCCCGCGCGCAACCCGGCAATTCCCTTCGCCCCCGCCGCGTTTCACGCGCGGGGGCGGTTTGTTATGAAATCGTTTTGGAGTCTGTATGGCCGGTCATTCCAAGTGGGCGAACATCAAGCACCGCAAAGAACGCCAGGATGCCAAAAGGGGCAAGATCTTCACCAAGTGGATTCGCGAGCTTACCGTCGCGGCCAAGCAGGGTGGGGGCGATCCTGGTTCCAACCCGCGCCTGCGCCTGGCCTTGGACAAGGCCTTGGGCGCGAACATGAGCCGCGACATCATCGATCGCGCCATCGCCCGGGGCGTTGGGTCCACCGAAGGCGAGAACGTCGAGGAGCTGGGCTATGAAGGTTACGGCCCCGGTGGCGTAGCCATCATGGTCGAGGCCATGACCGACAACCGTAACCGTACCGCGGCGGCCGTGCGCCATGCCTTCAGCAAGTGTGGCGGCAACCTGGGTACCGACGGCTCGGTGGCGTACCTGTTCGAGCGCAAGGGGCACTTGAGCTTTGCCGCGGGCGTGGACGAAGACGCCTTGACCGAAGCCGCCATCGAGGCGGAGGCCGACGATGTGGTGAGCCATGAAGACGGTTCGGTCGACGTGTTTACCTCGTTCGCCAACTTCTATGGCGTGCGCACGGCGCTGGAAGCCCAAGGGTTCAAGGCGGCGGACGCGGAAATCATTCTGGAGCCCAGTACCCAGGTGGACCTGGACCGCGAGGGCGCCGAAAAGGTACTGAAACTGATCGATATGCTCGAAGACCTGGACGACGTCCAGAACGTCTACTCCAATGCGGCCATCGCCGACGACATCATGGAACAACTCGGTTGAGCCTCATTCTCGGGATTGACCCCGGTTCGCGCATCACCGGTTACGGCGTGGTGCTCGACCGTGGCATGGGGCGTGGTTGTGAATATGTCGCCTCGGGCTGCATTCGCACCGGTAGCGGCGAGCTGCATGAACGTTTGCAAGTGGTTTACCGCAGCGTGCGCGAAGTGATCGTCGCTCATGGCCCGGTGACCATGGGCATCGAGCGGGTGTTCATGGCGCGCAACGCCGATTCGGCGCTGAAGCTGGGCCAGGCGCGTGGCGCGGCGATTGTCGCGGCGGCGGAGGAGGGGCTGGAGATCGCCGAATACTCGGCCACTCAGGTCAAGCAGGCGATCACCGGTACCGGCGGCGCGAGCAAGGAGCAGGTGCAGCTGATGGTCATGCACCTGCTCAAGCTCACCACCAAGCCACAGATCGATGCCTCCGATGCCCTGGCGATAGCGCTGTGCCATGCGCACACCCGGTCCAGCCTGGTTCCGCACGGTTTGAACACGGCTCGCAGCCGCGGTGGTCGCCTGCGGCTCTGATCGCATCATCCCTTACAACATTTTTATTTGCCGACGCTGTCCATGCTGCGATCATGCGCACTGGCTCGTGAAGGGCCCCGGTTCCCCGATGGGCGTCGGCATTTCAGGACTTCTACGTGATCGGACGCTTGCGCGGCACCCTGGCGGAAAAACAACCGCCTCACCTGATTCTCGATGTGAATGGGCTTGGCTATGAGCTGGAAGTGCCCATGACCACCCTTTATCGGCTGCCGCCCGTGGGCCAGCCGCTTACCTTGCATACACACCTGGTGGTGCGTGAAGACGCGCAACTGCTCTACGGCTTCTACGAGCGCCGCGAGCGGGAACTGTTCCGGGAGCTGATCCGCCTCAATGGCGTCGGGCCCAAGCTCGCCCTGGCGCTGATGTCCAGCCTTGAGGTCGACGAGTTGGTGCGCTGCGTGCAGGCGCAGGATACCAGCGCGCTGGTCAAGGTGCCCGGTGTCGGCAAAAAGACGGCCGAGCGCCTGCTCGTCGAGCTCAAGGACCGTTTCAAGGCCTGGCAAACCTCACCGGCCATGTTCGAGCTGGTACCGGACGACGGCATGATGCCCCGGGCCCCGGTGGCCACCGCCGAAACCGACGCGGTCAGCGCCCTGGTGTCGCTGGGCTACAAGCCGCAGGAAGCCAGCAAGGCGGTGTCCGCGGTGAACGAGAAGGGCCTTTCCAGCGAGGACCTCATCCGCCGCGCCTTGAAGGGGATGATCTGACGTGATCGAAGCCGACCGCCTTATATCCGCCGCCGGGCGAGACCGCGAAGACCAGCAGGACCGCGCCATCCGGCCGCTCAAGTTGGCCGAGTACATTGGCCAGCCCGTGGTGCGCGAGCAAATGGAGCTGTTCATCCAGGCGGCTCGCGGGCGTTCCGAATCCCTTGATCACACCCTGATCTTCGGCCCGCCCGGGCTCGGCAAAACTACCCTGGCCAATATCATCGCCGAGGAAATGGGCGTCTCGATCAAAAGCACGTCCGGGCCGGTGCTGGAGCGCCCGGGCGACCTGGCGGCGATGCTCACCAATCTCGAGCCTCATGATGTGCTGTTCATCGACGAAATCCACCGGTTGTCGCCTATCGTCGAGGAAGTGCTGTATCCGGCCATGGAGGACTTCCAGCTGGACATCATGATCGGTGAAGGCCCGGCCGCTCGCTCGATCAAGCTGGACCTCCCCCCCTTCACGCTGGTGGGCGCCACGACCCGCGCCGGCATGCTGACCAATCCCCTGCGCGACCGATTCGGCATCGTCCAGCGGCTGGAGTTCTACAGCGACGCTGACCTGGCGACCATCGTCGCCCGCTCCGGGCGCATTCTGGGCCTTGCCATCGACCCCGAAGGCGCCTACGAGATCGCCCGCCGGGCCCGAGGCACCCCGCGTATCGCCAACCGCCTGCTGCGGCGCGTGCGCGACTACGCCCAGGTACGAGGAAAAGGGGACATCACCAAGCCTGTGGCGGACCTGGCGCTCAACCTGCTGGACGTGGACGAGCGCGGCTTCGATCATCAGGATCGGCGGCTGCTGCTGACCATGATCGAGAAGTTCGACGGCGGGCCTGTCGGCGTGGATAACCTCGCGGCGGCGATCAGCGAGGAACGGCATACGATCGAAGATGTACTCGAGCCGTATCTCATTCAGCAGGGGTACATCATGCGTACCCCGCGGGGCAGGGTGGTCACCCGCCACGCTTATCTGCATTTTGGCCTGAACCGCCCCGAACGCTCCGAACCCGGTATTTCCGAGGAGCTCCAATGAAACGCCACACGCGGGCTGATCGAATGGGCGTTTCGATGGTCATAGGGGCTGTTGTGACGGTTGGGTCGTCGAGAGCCTCCAAGTCATTGAAAAAACAATTGCCTGGCCGGATTGGCAACCCAGGGAGTTCGCACTAGAGTATGCGCGCGCAAAACGGGCTTGCGCCGTTCGTTCATCGTTGTCGCGTGTACTACGAGGACACCGATGCCGGCGGCATCGTTTACTACGTCAATTACCTTAAGTTCATGGAACGGGCACGCACCGAGCGTTTGCGCGAGCTGGGCTATGTCCAGTCCGTGCTGGCGGCGGAAAACCTCCTGTTCGTCGTACATTCCAGCGAGGCGCGCTATCACGTGCCGGCGCGGCTGGACGACGAGCTGCTGGTCAGCGCCCAGGTAAGTGAGTTGAATCGCGCCAGCCTGCGGTTTGTGCAGCAGGTACGGCGAGCATCGGATCAACGGCTGTTATGCGAGGGCCAATTCCTGGTCGCTTGCGTGCGTGCCGACAATTTCAAACCCCGAGCCATTCCCCCCGCCATGCATGCGGCGTTTGCCGCCGACGATGGCTTGGGTACAACTAAAGAGCAGGAGAACCAGCGTGGAAGCTAACGCCGTCGACCATACCTCCATGTGGAGCCTGGTCAGTAACGCCAGTATCGTGGTGCAGCTGGTGATGCTGATCCTGGTGGCCGCCTCGGTCACCTCGTGGGTCATCATCTTTCAGCGCAGCAACCTGATTCGCGCGGGCCGTCGCGCCCTGGATACATTCGAGGAGCGCTTCTGGTCGGGTATCGACCTTTCCAAGCTGTATCGGCAGGCCGGCAGCAATCCTGATCCGGATTCGGGCGTGGAGCAGGTATTCCGCGCAGGTTTCAAGGAATTCTCCCGCCTGCGCCAGCAGCCCGGCGTCGATCCGGACGCGGTAATGGAAGGCGTTGGGCGTGCGATGCGCGTGGCTATCTCCCGCGAGGAAGAAAAGCTCGAGCAAACCCTGCCATTCCTGGCAACGGTCGGCTCCACCAGCCCGTACATCGGCCTGTTCGGGACCGTGTGGGGGATCATGAACTCCTTCCGTGGCCTGGCAGCTGTGCAACAAGCCACCCTGGCCACTGTGGCGCCGGGCATCGCCGAGGCGCTGATCGCCACCGCCATCGGCCTGTTCGCGGCGATTCCAGCGGTAATCGCCTACAACCGGTTCGCCGCGCGCAGCGAAACCCTGATCAGCCGCTACTACACCTTCGCCGACGAGTTCCAGGCGATCCTGCACCGCAAAGTGCACACCAGCGAAGAGTAAGCAGGTACTTCCAATGGCTCGAGTTCGGCAAAAACGCAAGCCGGTGGCCGAGATGAACGTGGTGCCCTACATCGACGTGATGTTGGTATTGCTGGTCATCTTCATGGTCACCGCACCCATGCTCAATCAGGGCGTGAAAGTGGACTTGCCCAAGGTGTCCAGCGAGGCCTTGCCGCAGGACAACAACACCCAGGTGCTGACCATTTCCATCAAGGCCGACAAAACCTACTACTGGAACCTGGGCAGCGAAGTCGACACCGACAAGCAGATGGACCGCGCCCAGAGCCTGCCTCAGATGACCCAGGCGGTAACGGCGATCATCAACCAGGGCAACGCGAACGGGAAGAAGACCCAGGTGTTCATCCGCGGCGACAAGGCGGTGGACTATGGCGCCGTGATGGGCGCCATGGGCGGCCTGCAGAAAGCTGGCGTCGGTAATGTCGGCTTGATCACCGAGGCCCCGTGATGCGACAGCGAGAGCATTCCGCCTCGGAAAATTACTTCTGGCCCACGGTGTGGGCCGTCGCGCTGCACGTGCTCATTTTCGGCATGCTGTTCGCAAGCTTCGCCATGACGCCAGAGCTGCCGCCGGCCAAGCCGATCGTGCAGGCCACTCTTTATCAGCTCAAGTCCAAGAGCCAGGCCACTACTCAAACCAACCAGAAGCTCGCCGGCGAGGCGAAGAAGTCAGCCGCGCGGCAGACGGAAGTCGAGCAGATGGAGACGAAAAAGGTCGAGCAGGAGGAGATAAAGGCGGCGGAACAAAAGAAAGCCGAAGCCGCTCAAAAGGCCGAGGCTGCCGCCAAGGCCGACGAAGCCAAGAAAGCCGATGCCGCTGCCAAGGCCGCCGAAGCCGCCAAGGCTGCCGAAGCCGCCAAGGCCGCGGACGCTGCGAAGGCCGCTGAAGCAAAAAAAGCCGAGCAAGCGGATATCGCCAAGAAGAAGGCTGAGGAAGAGGCGAAGAAGCAAGCCGAGGAAGACGCCAAGAAGCAGGCTGCTGACGAGGCCAAGAAAAAAGCCGCGGCAGATGCTGCCAAGGCAGCCGAGGACGCGAAGAAGAAAGCGGCCGACGACGCCAAGGCCAAGGCGGCCGAGGAAGCGAAAGCCAAGGCGGCGGAGGAGGCCAAGAAGAAAGCGGCTGCCGACGCTGCCAAGAAGAAAGCGCAGGATGCCGCACGCAAGGCGGCCGAGGACAAGAAAGCCCAGGCGCTGGCGGACCTGTTGTCCGATACGCCGCAGCGGCAACAGGCGCTGGCCGATGAACAGGGTGATGAAGTCGCGGGCAACTTCGACGACCTTATCCGTTCGCGGGCAGCCGAGGGCTGGGCTCGCCCGCCATCGGCGCGCAAGGGGATGACCGTGGTACTGCAGATCAACATGCTGCCCGATGGCACCATCACCAATGTCAGCGTCGCGAAATCCAGCGGCGATGGCCCGTACGACAGTTCCGCGGTCGCGGCGGTGAAGAACATTGGCCGGTTGACCGAGATGCAGGGCCTCAAGCCCGCTGATTTCAACCCTTACCGTTCATTCAAAATGACATTCACACCTGAGGATCTTGCGTTGTGATTAATCTTCTCCGAGGCCTGCTTGTCGTGCTGTGTTGCGCGGCGGGGTTCGCCAGCGCCGATGAAAAAAACATTATGGTCACCAGCGGCTCCGACCGCGCCACGCCGATCGCGGTAGTGCCGTTCGGCTACCAAGGTGGCGCCTTGCCTGACGACATGGCACAGATCATCGGTGACGACCTGCGCAACTCGGGCTACTACGCGCCGATTCCGCGCCAGAACATGATCAGCCTGCCGTCGCAGGCCAGCGAAGTGATCTTCCGCGACTGGAAAGCCCTCGGCGCGCAATACCTGATGGTAGGTAACATCGTGCCGGCCGGTGGCCGGTTGCAGGTCCAGTACACGCTGTTCAACGTGGCCACCGAACAACAGGTCAGCACCGGTAGCGTGAGCGGCGGTATCGACCAGCTGCGCGACATGGCTCACTACATCGCGGACCAGTCCTTCGAGAAGCTCACCGGTATCAAGGGCGCGTTCTCCACCCGCATGCTGTACGTCACCGCCGAGCGCTTCGGTGGTACCAACACCCGCTACACCCTGCAACGCTCGGACTACGACGGCGCTCGCGCGGTCACCCTGCTGCAGTCGCGCGAGCCTATCCTGTCTCCGCGCTACGCCCCGGACGGCAAGCGTATCGCTTATGTTTCGTTCGAGCAGAAGCGTCCGCGCATCTTCATTCAGTACGTGGATACCGGCCGCCGCGAGCAGCTGACCAACTTCGAAGGCCTCAATGGCGCGCCGGCGTTCTCGCCCGACGGTAACCGCCTGGCGTTCGTGCTCTCCAAGGATGGCAACCCGGAGATCTACGTCATGGACCTGGGCAGCCGTGGGCTGACCCGTGTAACCAACAGCCCGGCAATCGATACCGAACCCTTCTGGGGCAAGGACGGTTCCACTCTGTACTTCACCTCCGACCGTGGCGGCAAGCCGCAGATCTACAAGACCACGGTTGGCAGCGGTAACGCTGAACGGGTGACTTTCGTCGGTAACTACAACGCAAACCCTAAACTGTCTGCCGACGAGAAGACTTTGGTGATGATCCATCGTCAGGATGGCTTCACCAATTTCAAGGTGGCTTCGCAAGACCTCGAACGCGGTAACGTGAAGATCCTCACGGACTCGAGTCTTGATGAGTCGCCTACTGTTGCGCCCAACGGCACCATGGTAATCTACGCCACCCGCTCGCAGGGCCGGGGAGTCTTGATGCTCGTGTCCCTCAATGGACGCGTAAGGCTCCCGCTTCCTACTGCTCAAGGCGAAGTCAGAGAACCTTCCTGGTCCCCTTACCTGAACTGATGCGGCGCACAACGTTACACTTAACACACTGGGGTTCATTAGGAGTTTTACGATGGAAATGCTGAAGTTTGGTAAATTCGCTGCGCTGGCACTGGCCATGGCTGTAGCTGTAGGTTGCTCCTCCAAGGGCGGTGACAACGCTGGTGAAGGCGCTGGTGCTGGTGCTGTCGATCCTAACGCTGGCTACGGTGCAAACACCGGCGCCGTCGATGGCAGCCTGAGCGACGAAGCCGCTCTGCGCGCTATCACTACCTTCTACTTCGAATACGACAGCTCCGACCTCAAGCCGGAAGCCATGCGTGCCCTGGACGTCCATGCCAAGGACCTGAAAGCCAGCGGTGCTCGCGTCGTTCTGGAAGGTAACACCGACGAGCGCGGTACCCGCGAATACAACATGGCGCTGGGTGAGCGTCGTGCCAAGGCTGTTCAGCGTTACCTGGTTCTGCAGGGCGTTTCCCCAGCTCAACTGGAAGTTGTTTCCTACGGCGAAGAGCGTCCAGTCGCTACCGGCAACGACGAGCAGTCCTGGGCTCAAAACCGTCGCGTCGAACTGCGTAAGTAATTCGTCATGCGAGCGTGCCGTCGTGCTTTAACTGCTATCGCGCTTGCCCTGCCGGTTTCGGCGTGGGCAGCGGTTCCCGTGGTTGATGGAAGTGGTGCCGGAAACGGCAGCAGCTATCCACCCTCCGGTTATGGCACGAGCGGCGCCTACGCCGGGACCGGGGTCTCATCGACCCCCGTCTCGGCGCAGGGCGAGCTGTTCATGCAGCTGCAACAGATGCAGGAAGACATTGCCCGCTTGCGCGGTCAACTGGAAGTCCAGCAGAACCAGATCCAGCAGATGAAACAGGAAGCGCTGGATCGTTATCAGGACCTCGATCGCCGTATCGGCACGGGTGCCCCTGTACAGCAACCGGCAGCTCCTTCCGATGCTTCCCAGAATTCCTCCCTTGGTGGTGCCCCGGGCGCCGACATGTCAGCGGCCGGCGCCCCCGTCGATCAGCCCGCCGCTGCCAGCTCGGAGCCGGCGGATCCCGCCAAGGAAAAGCTTTATTACGACGCAGCCTTCGATCTGATCAAGGCGAAGGATTTCGACAAGGCGAGCCAGGCGTTCGCCGCGTTTCTGCGCAAATACCCCAACAGCCAATACGCGGGCAACGCTCAGTACTGGCTGGGTGAGGTGAACCTGGCCAAGGGGGACCTTCAAGGTGCCGGCCAGGCGTTCGCCAAGGTGAGCCAGTTGTATCCCAAGCACCCCAAAGTGCCTGATGCGATGTACAAGCTGGCCGACGTCGAGCGTCGCCTGGGCCATACCGACCGGGTGAAGCCGATCCTTCAGCAAGTCATCAGCCAGTTCCCCGGCACTGCCGCGGCACAGCTTGCCCAGCGAGACCTTCAGCGGCTTTGATCGTACCGGTGAAGCTTCATGAACGAACCCGCGCATGCCGCGGGTTTTTTCGTTAGAATCTTCGCCCCTTATCAACGACCCTCACCTTTCCGGCCTCGCCGAGGGGGGGGTGCTAGCGGAGGCGGGTGGCCTGTTTAGCTGCTACGCCCGTGGCGACCATGTCCGACACACTACGTATTACCGAAATCTTCCATTCGCTTCAGGGCGAAACCCGCACCGCTGGCCTGCCCACGGTGTTCGTCCGGCTGACCGGTTGCCCGTTGCGCTGCCAGTACTGCGACAGTGCCTATGCGTTCAGCGGCGGCACCCTGTTCACGCTCGACAGCATCATGGAGCAGGTCGCGGCGTTGCGGCCCCGTTATGTCTGCGTAACGGGCGGCGAACCGTTGGCTCAGCCAAATGCCATTCCCTTGCTGCGGCGATTGTGCGATGCCGGCTATGAGGTTTCCCTTGAAACCAGCGGCGCCCTGGACATCAGTGCCACCGATACGCGCGTCAGCCGAGTGGTAGACCTCAAAACTCCAGGCTCGCGAGAGTGCCACCGCAACCGCTACGAAAACATCACCTTGCTCACTCGCAACGACCAGGTGAAGTTCGTGATTTGCTCGCGCGAGGATTACGACTGGGCAGTGTCGAAGGTGATCGAGTACAACCTGGCCGAGCGCGCCGGGGAAGTGCTGTTTTCGCCAAGCCATCACGATTTGAAGGCCACCGAGCTGGCAGACTGGATCGTTGCGGACAACCTTCCGGTTCGCTTCCAGTTCCAGCTGCATAAGCTGCTGTGGAACGACGAACCCGGCCGTTGAGCCGCGCTGAACGAGGAACCTCCTGTGTCTGACAAGAAAGCCGTTATCCTGCTCTCCGGTGGGCTCGATTCCGCCACTGTAGTCGCCATGGCCCGCGCCGACGGGTACGCCTGCTACACGATGAGCTTCGACTATGGGCAGCGCCACCGCGCCGAGCTCGAGGCCGCCGATCGCGTTGCCCGCGACCTGGGCGCGGTGGAGCATAAGGTAATCGGCCTCAACCTCAACGGCATTGGCGGCTCGGCGCTTACCGACAGCACCATCGATGTGCCAGAGGCGCCCAGCGAGGGAATTCCTGTCACTTACGTGCCCGCGCGCAATACCGTATTTCTCTCGCTGGCATTGGGCTGGGCGGAAGTGCTGGGCGCCAGGGACATTTTCATCGGGGTGAACGCCGTGGATTACTCCGGTTACCCCGACTGCCGGCCGGAGTTCGTCGAAGCGTTCGAGCGCATGGCCAACCTGGCCACCAAGGCAGGTGTGGAAGGGCAGGGCTTCACCATTCGCGCGCCGCTGCAGAACCTGAGCAAGGCGGACATCGTGCGAGCCGGCGTGCGCCTTGGTGTGGATTACAGCCTTACCGTGTCCTGCTATCAGGCGGATGGCCAGGGCCGCGCTTGCGGGAAATGCGACAGCTGCCGCCTTCGCGTAGAGGGCTTCGCCGCGGCCCATGTGCCCGACCCAACACGCTACCAATGATTTTTTTGCCCGGTTGGGGTTGATTACTGCTTAAAAATCAGTATGATGCGCACCACCAAGAGGGTCGTTAGCTCAGTTGGTAGAGCAGTTGGCTTTTAACCAATTGGTCGTAGGTTCGAATCCTACACGACCCACCATATTCAAGAGGCACCGCCAAGGCGGTGCCTTTTTCGTTTACTGCCCTTCAGTTTGCTATACCTCCATCCGATACAGGAGTTGCCGTTCCGCCGCGCCTGAAAACGTGGGAACGTCACATAGTCTGATTGGTTGCGGTCGAACGTCATGCAAATTGCCCCACCACCGTTGAATGAAGCCGCGCGGCTACGCATGTTGCATAGCCTCGAGTTGCTTGATACGCCCGCCGAAGAATGCTTCGACCGTGCTACGCGAGTATTGGCGCAGCTCGTACGCGTACCCATTGCCTTGGTATCGCTGGTGGATGCCAACAGGCAGTGGTTCAAATCCAGGGTTGGCCTGGACGTCTGCGAAACGTCGCGAGACATCGCGTTCTGCGCCCACGCGCTCACGTCGCGGAACATGCTGCTGGTCGAAGATGCGCTGGCCGATGAGCGTTTCGCGGACAACCCCTTGGTGACGGGCGCGCCCTACGTAAGGTTTTATGCCGGTGTGCCCTTGAGCACGGCCGACGGCCTCGTGTTGGGCACGCTGTGTGCCATCGACACAGTGCCCCGTACGTTATCCGAGGCCGAAAAGGCAGCGATGCTTGATCTGGCGCGAATGGTCGAGCGGGATCTGCTGCAGCGCTCCGTGGCGCGTGAAGTACGCCAGGTCAACGAAGACGAACGCCAGGCGCGCGCGGTGGTGGAAGCGCGGTTTTCGTCGGTGTTCCAGCAGGCGCCCACGGGCAAGGCGCTGCTGGACCTCGACGGCGGCTTCACTGAAGTCAACGCCAAACTGTGTGAACTGACCGGCTATGGCCGATCGGAGTTGCTGACCCAGACCTTCGCCGCCATCACCCATCCCGAAGATCTGCAAGCCGACCTCTCCTTGCATGGCGAACTGCTCGAGGGGAGCCGGGATACCTATTCCCTGGAAAAGCGCTATATCCGCAAGGACGGGACCTTCGTATGGGTCGAACTCAGTGTTGCCCTGGTTCGCAACGCGTTGGGGCTGCCTCAGCACTTCATCGCTGACATTCTGGATATCTCGTTACGCAAACAGGATGAAGCCCTTCTCAAGGATTACCAGGTCGAGCTGGAGCGCCGTGTGCAAGCACGCACTGCCGAGCTGATGCGAAGCCGAAGCACACTGCAGATCATCACCGACAACTTGCCGATTCTTATTTCCCATGTGGACAAGGACCTGCGCTACCTCTTCAACAACGATGTGTACCGGCAAGTGTTTGGTATCGAGCCCGAAGCCCTCGTGGGCAGGCGTATCGAAGAGGTGCTTGCGCCCGCCCTGTTCGCGGAGCTACTGCCGTATTTCCGCCGGGCCTTGGCGGGCGAGCGGGTGGTCAACGACCACGTGCACTATGTAGCGGACCGTACCCGGGTCTGGGCGGCCAGTTACATCCCCGATGTGCGAGACGGAGAAGTGCACGGGTTTTTTGTGATGTCCCAGGACGTGACGGAGCGCAAGCAGGTTGAACGCTCGCTGCGTGACAAGGCCATGTGCGATCCCCTTACCGGATTGCCGAACCGGCGGGCGCTCAATGAAATGTTCGCCGGTATGGGCCAGGAACCGGCCGCGTCAGTGGCGGTGCTGTTCCTCGACCTGGACGGTTTCAAGGGCGTGAACGATGCCTATGGCCATGATCTAGGCGATGAATTGCTCAAGGAAGTCGCCTTGCGTTTGCAGCAGACGGTGCGAAAGGCAGATTTCGTCTGCCGACTGGCCGGAGATGAGTTCGTGGTGGTAGCGGAGGGGGTGAGTAGCGAGACCATTGCCGGGCGAATTGCCGAAAACATCTGCTCGGCGCTGGCGCAACCATTCGTGCTAAGCGCCGGCATCGCGAACATCGGTGCCAGCGTTGGCGTAGCCTTGCGCGCGGGCCAGCCACTGGGGCCAGTGGAAGCCATTCTCAACGAGGCGGATGCCGCCATGTATGAGGTAAAGCGGCGCGGGCGCAATGGTTTCCAGGTAGCCAAGCCACAAGCCCGGCTACCTGTTACCAGCTGAACTAGAAGATGAACTTGAAAAGGGCGATCACCACGATCAGGCCGATCAGGAAAATGATACCTACGGTACCGCCGAGGAACTTCAGCATGGTCTTGCTCCTTATCCGATGTGTAGGAGGTAGACCATGCCTTGCCCGTTTCCGTTTCCTTCAATCGAAGCGCCGAGGCGCTGCGCAGCATCAAGCAGGCATGTTTCAGCGTTATTCAGCGTGTGGAGCGCCCACGAAGGTGAGCGAGGCGAAGTAGGCGCGGCTATCGATGTTGCTGTCGCCCTTGACCGGCACCATGGCTTCGGCGGCCAGTACATTCAAGCCCTCGTTGCGGATCACGATACTGGCGCGCCCGTCGGCGTCGGTTTTACCGCTAACCGTACCCGGGGCGCCACGGTAATCACCGAATACGTCCACGCCCGCCATTGGCTTGCCAGCGGACAACACCCTTACTGGTAGCGACTGGCCGGGCTTGAGGGTGGCAGGGTCTGCTTCCGGCACGATCACCAACCCGAGCTGGTCGAGCGTTGGCAGCTGTTTGTAAGCACCGTGCAACGCCAGGGTGTACTTGGTCACCTGCATCGCTTGCTTGACGTTCTTCACCTCGCTGCGGCCTTTGTTTTCCCACTGGCCGTCGGTGGTCTCGCTCCACACCCCGGCGTCGAATTCCGCCGCCAGGACCGCGGCCGGGCTGGCAGGCGCAAGGCGCGCGTGGTCAGCCAGCCGCTCGATGGTGAGAGGGACCGGCTTGGCATCCGTGGCCCATGCCCAGCCGGCCTTCACCGAGGCGGGGCTGAAGGCGTCGTCTTCGGCGCCTTCGCCAAAGACGACTTCTGTATGGCCGCGACGCTGCTCGGTCCACAGGCCATGGGCTTGGGCAGCGTTGGCGGACAGAAGGGGGAGGGCAATGGCCAGGGCGGAAAAGCGGGCACGCATCATGGGAATCTCTCTGTATTTAGGCGGGCAATGCTACTCACAGACCGGTGCCCGCGCCTCCGCTACACTGTTACCGAATATTTAAGC
>Ga0265797_10004797_pt1 | contig 20292 bp, 17 predicted proteins | sample P2T30metagenome_FD_192433 | JGI IMG/M metagenome (GOLD analysis project Ga0265797, IMG submission 192433) | Plant litter microbial communities from East Loma Ridge, Irvine, California - P2 T30 | ecosystem: Environmental > Terrestrial > Plant litter > Unclassified | place: USA: California...
GCGGCGGCGTGCTGGGCGCGATGGAAACCGGCTACCAGCGCGGCAAGATCCAGGAAGAGTCGATGCTGTACGAGCACAAGAAGCACGACGGCTCGCTGCCCATCATCGGCGTCAACACCTTCCGCAACCCGAAGGGCGCGGGCGCCCCCGCCACCATCGAACTGGCACGTTCCACCGACGACGAAAAGCAGTCGCAGCTGGCACGCCTGGACGCCTTCCACGCCCGCAACGCCGGTGCCGCCCCGGCCGCGCTGGCGGCGCTGCAGCAGGCCGCGATCGACAACGACAACGTGTTCGCACGCCTGATGGATGCCGTGCGCGTGTGCTCGCTGGGGCAGATCACGACCGCGCTGTTCGAGGTGGGTGGGCAGTACCGCCGTAATATGTAAGTCGAAGGGAACGGTTCTACCGTTATGGCTGGGTTATGCACATTTACGCTGATTGCATAACCCAGCAGTGTTTTAAGAGCTATTTTTAAATACTCTACAAAAAAACACTCGCAACGCTTCTGGCTGAGTTGAAATTTAGTTAAAAGATGTGCAAGATGGAAAGGATTCCTGAGCTTTCTTGCCGCACACTTTTACTCATTCGATTTTTGCTTGAAGGAGCATCATCGTGGACTTGATTGACCAGCTTAAAGCGCTCGCGACACGCATTCAAAATACCAAGAGCCTTATCCAAACCGAGGAGGCCACAAAGAATGCAATGGTGATGCCATTCATTCAAATCCTTGGCTACAACGTCTTTGATCCGACCGAAGTGACGCCAGAACTGGTTGCAGACATCGGTACGAAAAAGGGCGAAAAAGTAGACTACGCAATACTGCGTGACAACCAACCCATCATGCTCTTTGAATGCAAGAAATGCGGAGCAGAACTTCACATTAATCATGCCGGACAACTCTTCCGTTATTTTCATGTGACGGCATCGCGCTTCGGCGTACTGACTAATGGGCTGCGATACAAGTTTTTCACTGACCTCGAGCAGCCGAACAAAATGGATGACACCCCATTTTTCGAGTTCGACATCCTCGACTTCAAGGAAAGGGACGTCGAAGAGCTCAAGAAATTTGCCAAGTCTGCCTTCGATGTCGACACCATTCTCACGACTGCCAGTGACCTCAAGTACACACGGATCATCCAGGAACGCCTTACAGAGTGGATGGCAAATCCTCCTGACGAGTTTGTACGGATCCTGTCCGGCGACTTGCTCGGCAGCCGGCGGTTTACAACAACTTTAAAAGATCAGTTCGCACAGATCACGAGGCGCGCGTTCGAACAATTACTGTCCGAACGCATCAATGGACGTCTCAAAGGGGCGATGGCAGCCGAGTCACCTCTACAGCAGGATGAATCTGCACCAATCATTCCACTATCTGCCGATGAACCTGAAGTCATTACAACTGCAGAAGAAATCGAGGGTCTGCATATTATTCGTTCAATCCTTCGGGAGGTCGTCAATCCACGCCGTATTGTTATGCGCGACAACCTGAGCTATTGCGCCATACTTTTGGATGACAACAACCGTAAGCCGGTTTGTCGACTCAGGTTCAACAATACTCAGAAGCTGGCAGTCGGCATATTTGGTCCTGACAAAAACGAAGAACGCTTTCCACTTCAGGATATCGATGATCTCTACGGGTTTGCAGAGCAGTTGCGTGCCACCGTACAGTTGCACCTGCCGACCGAAAATTAGTTGCGTGGCTACCTGCAAAAACTAAAATCAATACGGTTGAAGGAGGAGTACCACCATAGGTGTAGGTGCTCCTCCTTCATGCACTTCAATCAGGCACGTTGATTTTGCTGCCTGTACCATCGACTTGGGTGGTGGGCGCTCATTATCACCCTACCGTAAAATGGTTCCGCGATCACCACGGAGCGCCGCCATGCCGATCAAACCGGAAGACCTCGCCGCCCTGATGCAGGAAGTCGAGCAGGAAGACCCGATCGATTTCGCCGACCTGCCCTTTTCCGAGGACGAACTGCGCCAGCTCGTCGCCAGCCACCTGTGCGAGATGGCGGCCTCGATGGAGAATTTCAGTACCGAAGATAAATTGATGACCTTGCTGGCCGTATCGGCCAAGCTGGTGCTGGAGAACATGGTGCTGCACGTACAACTGCTGCGCCGCCATGGTTTACCAGTCGGCAACGACGTCGATGCTTTGCTCAGCCGCCTGAAAAAAGGCGGAAATGATGCAGGCCAGTAATTAAGATTCCCCGAAGACCAGAAAGCGTTGCCGTCCGGTGACGCATCTGCCACGCAGCCGGGATCGGCAAAGGATTTATACGGCATAGGCCGTTCAACAGGCATACAATCTATTCCTTCAGGTATTATTGTTAAAGAGGAATTCGCTGATTCAGCGCCTCACATCCCACTCCTCGAGGAATCCATGCCGCGCCACGCCAACAAGCTCAAACTCACCGCTGCCCTACTTTCCAGCGCTTTCCTGGTCGCCGGTCTGGGCGCCTGCGGCAAGACCCAGACGACCGAGTCGTTGCTGACCGAAGCCAAGCAGTATCAGCAAAAAGGTGACTTCAAGGCGGCGCTGATTCAAATGAAAAACGCGGTCGAGAAAAGTCCGGACAACGGCGAAGCCCGTATGGAGCTGGGCAATCTCGAGCTGATGCTGGGCGACACCCCGTCAGCCGAAAAAGAATTCCGCAAGGCGCGTTCGCTCGGCATCGCTGCCGACCGTGTCCTGCCGCTGCTGGGCAAGACGATGTTGCAACAGGCCAAGTTCAAGGAACTGCTGCAAGACGTGACCCTGGAAGTGGCCGCCAATTCGGCGCCACTGCTGACACTACGCGGCGAAGCGCTGCTGTCCAGCGGCAAGCAAGACGAGGCCAAGGCCGCCTTCGATCAGGCGCTGGCACTGAATGCGCGTTCCGGCGACGCCCTGCTCGGCCTGGCACGTTATTCGATGATGTCGCGCGACCGCGAAGCGGCGGAGCGCTATATCGACGAGGCCGTGACCAAGGATCCGAAGAATGCCGAAGCCTTCATGGCCAAGGGCACCCTGCTACGCATCCAGAACAAGCCCGACGAAGCTTCGGCCGCATTCAGCCAGGCCCTGGTGCTGGACCCGGCCCACCGTACCGCCCACATCGAAAAAGCCTATATCGAAATCTCGCGCGGCAAGTTCCCGGCAGCGAAGGCGGAAATCGATGCCGCCCAAAAAAATGCCCCGGGTAACCTGCTGGTCACCTATACCAACGCCTTGTATGAATTTACACAAGGTAAGTATTCGGCAGCCCAAGAGTCCTTGCAGCGTGTGTTGAAAATTGCTCCAGATCACATGCCTAGCGTCTTGCTGGCAGGTGCCTCCGAGCTGCAGCTCGGCTCGCTGCAGCAGTCCGAGCAGCATCTGCGCAAATACCTGACCGCGGCGCCGAACGACGTCTACGCGCGCAAGCTGCTGGCCCAGGTGCAGCTCAGGAACGCCCAGCCGGCAGATGCCGCCGCCACTCTGGCGCCGGCCCTCAAGAATGCCGGCGACGACCCGCAGCTGCTGGCGCTGGCCGGCGAGTCCTACATGCAGGTACGCGACTTCAACAAGGCCAGCAGCTACCTGGAAAAGGCGGCCGAACTGGCGCCGAAAGCCGCCGGCGTACGTACCACGCTCGGCCTGTCCAAGCTGGCCAGAGGCGACCAGTCCGGTGGCCTGAACGACCTGGCGATGGCGACCTCGCTCGATCCGAAGTCGGCGCGTGCCACGATGGCGCTGGTGCAGACCGAGATGAGCCTGAAGCACTACGACAAGGCACTTGCCGCGGCTGATGCACTCGCCAAGCAGCAACCGAACAATCCGCAGGTGTACAACCTGAAAGGCGCGGTCAACATGGTCAAGGGCGACATTCCGGCCGCCCGCGCCGCGCTGGAAAAGGCGCTGGCGCTGGAACCGACCTTCGCGCCCGCCGTGAAGAACATGGCGCGCCTGGACCTGATCGAGAAAAAGCCGGATGCAGCCAAGCAGCGCTACGAAAAAGTCCTGGAAAAGGACAAGAACAACGTGGACGCGATGACCTCGATTGGCCAGCTGGCCATGCTGCAGCAGCGTCCTGAAGAAGCCACCTCCTGGTTCGAAAAAGCCAGCAATGCCAGCCCGAACGCGGTGCCCCCGGCGGTCACGCTGGGCATGCATTACCTGCGCACCAACCAGCCGGCCAAGGCCCTGACTCTGGCACGCAAGCTCCAGACGGCCAACGCGACCAATGCGGAAGTACTGGACCTGCTGGGCCAGGCACAGGTCGCCAACAAGGACTTGAACGGCGCGCTGGAAACCTACAGCAAGCTGGCCAACGTGGCGCCGAAATCGGCCACGCCGCAGATGCGCCTGGCAGCCATCCATATGTCGATGCAGAACAACAGCGCGGCCGCTAGCGACCTCAAGCGTGCCGTCGAGCTGCAGCCGGACCTGCTGCCGGCGCGCATGGCGCAGGTCGAGCTGGCGATGCGCAGCGGCCGTCCGGACGACGCGCTCGCTATCGCGCGCCAGCTGCAGAAGAGCAACGAGAAGTCGCCGGTCGGCTATGCCACCGAAGGCGACATCCTGCTGGCGCAGAACAAGGCGGCGCAGGCGGTGCCGGCCTATGACAAGGCATTTGCGCTGGCCCAGTCGCCCCAGGTGCTGGTGCGCTCGCTGCAGGCGATGAACCTGGCCGGCAAAGGCAAGGAAGCGCAGGCGCGTGCCAACCAATGGATGCAGGCGCACCCCGATGACCCGCTGGTCGGCATGTACGTGGCCGAAACCAATCTGGCGCGCAAGGAGTACAAGCCGGCAATCGCCATCCTCGAGGGCGTGCTCAAGAAAAGCCCGAACAACCCGGCGGTCCTGAACAACCTGGCATGGGCTTATCAGCAGGAGAAGGATCCACGCGCGCTGGCGACCGCCGAGCAGGCTTTCAAGCTGGCCGGCAACAATGCGGGCGTGATGGATACACTCGGCTGGATGCTGGTGGAACAGGGGAATACCGCGCGCGGTTTGCCGCTGCTGCAAAAGGCCAGCGGCATGGCGCCGAATGCCACCGAAATCCGTTACCACCTGGCGGTCGGCCTGCACAAATCCGGCGACAAACAGGGCGCGCGCAAGGAACTTGATAAACTACTGGCACTGGGCAAGCCGTTCCCGCAGGCCGACGACGCCCGCGCATTGCTAAAGACCTTGTAAGTCGTTAATATACGTTGCAAATATTAAAAGAATAAGCCTCCCCGTATCGCAGGCGAGGCTTGTCCAACCTGGCCCCGGCGACATTTGCCGGCGTCTTTCTACAATGGGGAATCCTGCGATGACGACTTTCGACGATTTCAAGGATCCAGAGGGTAAATCGGCCGTATCCCTATCGGACGCTCATGTTTGCAATGATCGCGATAATATTACGCCCTCTCAATATGAGGAAGTTATCGTGAACCACGATTCGTACGGAATCCGGCTTACCGATACCGCGGACGGGCGCAATTCAGCGAGTATGCTGATTAACAAGATGTATGCCTGGCGCGGTTATGCCGGCACGCACCAGCTGAGCGACGACCCCAACCGCATCACCCTCACGGCAACCGACAAAGGTGAAGTGGTAGGTACGCTCACCATCGGCATCGATTCCCCGATCGGCCTGATGGCCGACCAGATTTTCAAGGAAGAACTGGATTTTCATCGCAACCAGGGCGCGCGCCTCTGCGAGTTCACCAAGCTCGCCTTCGATCCCTCGGTGCGCTCGAAAACCTCGCTGGCCAACCTGTTCCACCTGGCTGTGATCTATGGCCGCGATATCCATCAATGCACCGATATCGTCATCGAGGTCAATCCGCGCCATCGCCGTTTTTACGAACGCATGCTCGGGTTCAAACAGGAAGGCGAATTGAAGATCAATCCGCGCGTCGACGCCCCGGCCTATCTGCTGCGCGTCAACCTGGAATTCGTGACCGAGCAGATCGAAAAATTTGGCGGCACCTTCAGCGTGGACAACACCGTCAGCGAACGTTCGTTCTATCCGTATTTCTTCTCGGCACGTGAAGAAATGGGCATTCGCAACCGCCTGCTGCGCATGGACGACCAGCACGCAGGATAATCCTGCGTACGCGCCTTACGCATTCCCATGCCGGCGCTTTCCGCTTTGCACTTCTCTTCTGACTTTTCTGTATTTCCCCATGATGAACAATCCGTTCCGCTATGAACAGGCGTTTTCGCGCAATATTGGCTGGGTCACGCCGGCAGAACAATCCACCTTGCGCGGCAAGCGCGTTGCCATCGCCGGCGGCGGCGGCGTCGGCGGTGTTCATCTGCTGACCCTGGCACGCCTGGGCGTTGCCAACTTCCACATCGCCGATTTCGACAGCTTCGACATCGTCAATTTCAACCGCCAGGTCGGCGCCATGATGTCGACCGTCGGCCAGCCCAAGGCCGAGGTGCTGGCGCGCATGGCCAGGGACATCAACCCCGAAATCGACATCAAGATCTTCGACGAGGGCGTCAACAAGGGCAACCTGAAGGCATTTCTGGCCGGCGTCGACCTGTATGTCGACGCGCTCGACTTCTTCGCCTTCGATGCGCGCCAGCAAACGTTTGCCGCCTGTGCCGCACTGGGCATCCCGGCGACCACGGCAGCGCCGCTGGGCATGGGGGCGGCCCTGCTCAATTTCATGCCGGGCCAGATGACCTTCGAGGAATATTTCCAGTGGGGTAATCTGCCGGAGCTGGACAAGGCCATCCGGTTCGTGGTCGGCCTGGCGCCGGCCGGCCTGCACCGCCCTTATTTGGTGGTGCCGGAAGCGGTCAACTTTGCCGAGCGGCGCGGCCCGTCGACCTTCATGGCCTGCCAGCTGTGCGCCGGCATCGTCGCCACCGAAGCCCTGAAAATCCTGCTCGGACGCGGCAAGGTGCTGGCGGCGCCGCACGGCGTGCAGTTCGACGCCTACCGCAACAAGCTGTCCCGTACCTGGCGGCCGGGCGGCAACGGCAACCTGCTGCACCGCCTGATGATCGCGGTCGCCAAGCGCCAGATGACGCGCGCACTGGCCGGCAAGGCGGCCCAGGCATGAGCGCCGCTCCAGACAAGGCGGCCGCCATGCCGGAAGCGGTCTACCGCATTCTCGACCTGGCGCGCTGGGCGCCGAGCGGCGACAACACCCAGGTCTGGCGCTTCGAAGTGGCCGCACCCGACCACGTCGTCGTGCACTGCTTCGACACCCGCGATGACTGCGTCTACGACTTCGCCGGCCGCCCGAGCCAGATCTCGCACGGAGCCCTGCTCGAGACCATGGCGATCGCGGCCAGCGCCCAGGGCCTGCGCGCCGATGTCGCGCGCCGTCCCGGCAGCAGCGACGAACGCCCCGCATTCGACGTGCGCTTCGTGGCCGATCCGGCGATCCAGCCGAGCCCCCTGCTGGGCGCAATCCAGACCCGCAGCGTGCAGCGCCGCCCGATGAGCACGCGCGCCTTGCGCGCCCAGGAAAAACACGCGCTCGAAGCCGCGCTCGGCGACGGCTTCGAGGTGCGCTGGATCGAAGGTTTCAACGGCAAGCTGCGCGCCGCGCGCCTGATGTATTCGAATGCCCGGCTGCGCCTGACGATGCCGGAAGCCTACGAGGTGCACCGCCGCATCATCCACTGGAACACCCGCCACAGCCCGGACCGCGTCCCGGACCAGGCGCTCGGCGTCGACGCCGCCACGCTGCGCCTGATGAAATGGGCGATGACCAGCTGGGGGCGCCTGTCCACCATGAACCGCGTGATGGGCACCTGGGCACCGCGCCTGCAGATGGACCTGGTGCCGGGCCTGGCCTGCGCCGCCCACTTCGTGATCGTTGCGAAGCAGGCGCCGGTGACGGTCGAGGACCATGTTGCCGCCGGTCGCGCGGTGCAGCGCTTCTGGCTCACGCTGACCCAGCTCGGTCTGGCGATGCAGCCGGAAATGACGCCGCTGATCTTTTCGTCCTACCTGCAGCATGGCGTGCCGTTTTCCAGCGTCGACAAGCTGCATGGCGCGGCGCGCCAGCTGCAGCAGCGCCTGCATGACCTGATCGGCAACGGTCCCGGCCAGCCGGTGTTCATGGGACGGCTCGGCGCCGGCCCGACCGCCCGGGCGCGCTCGCTGCGCCGCCCGGTGGAAGAATTGATGAAACAACCTGACTGAACAAGCGTCCCCCGCACGTTCCACAACCACTCACGAACCACTGTACATGGAACGTATCAAAATCCTGTTTTTCGCGGAAGCGGTCACCCTGGCCCACGTCGGCCGTCCGATCGCGCTGGCGCAAAGCCTCGATCCGGCCCGCTTCGACGTGCATGTCGCCTGCGCCGACGGCTACGACTTCTGCTTCGGCGGCACCACCTTCACCCGCTGGCGCATCGACAGTATCCCGAGCAGCCAGTTCCTGCAGGCGCTCGCGCGCGGCAAGCCGGTGTACAGCACGGCGACGCTGACGCGCTACGTCGAAGACGACCTGCGCGTCATCGACGCGGTGCAGCCTGACATGGTGATCGGCGACTTCCGCCTATCGCTGTCGATCAGCGCGCGCCTGCGCCGCATCCCGTACGTGTCGCTGATGAATGCCTACTGGAGCCCGCACGTGGTGCAGCATTATTCGGTGCCGCACATCCCGCTCACGAGGCTGGTCCCGATCCGCATCGCCAATACCCTGTTCCGGATGGCGCGGCCGATCGCCTTCGCGTCGCACTCGATTCCGCTGAACCGGGTAAGGCGTGCCTTCGGCCTGCCTTCGCTCGGCACCGACCTGCGCAAGGTGTACACAGACGCCGACTACAGCATGTACGCCGACGTCCCCGACCTGTTCCCGCCCAGGATCCTGCCGCGCCAGCACGACTACATCGGCCCGATCATCTGGGCGCCACCGCTACCGCGGCCGGACTGGTGGGAGCGGGTGCCGCAAGACAAGCCGATCATCTACGTCACCCTCGGCAGCTCCGGCCAGGGCCGCCTGCTGCCGCTGGTGCTGGACGCGCTGTCGACGCTGCCGGTGACCGTGATCGCCGCCACCGCCGGCACCATCGACGTTGCCAGGGCCCCGGCCAACGCCTTCGTCGCCGCCTACCTGCCGGGCGACCTGGCCGCGCGCCGTGCCAGCCTGGTGATCTGCAACGGCGGCAGCCCGACCAGCCAGCAGGCGCTGGCCGCGGGCGTACCGGTGCTCGGCATCACCGCCAACCTCGACCAGTTCCTGAACATGAGCGGCGTGGTCAAGGCCGGCGCCGGTATCGTGCTGCGCGCCGACCGCTTCCGCAAGAAAGCCCTGCTGCGCGGTGTGCGCACGATCTTCGACAACCGCGACATGCAGGTGGCCGCGCAGCGCATCGCCACCGTGTTCGGCCGCTACGATGCCGGCACCCGCATGCAGGATTTCCTGTTGAAGATCGCGGCGCAATACGGGCGCCACGACACCGACGAGGTCGCTACCGAACCTTGAACTCATCTATGTGAAATGGCGCACTGTCGAATTTTCTTACAAGCGCCATAGCAAATTCCAAGCATTTCGCAGGAAAGTTTCCCAAGTAACTGATTTTTATGGAATTAAAAAATCTGGCACGGGGCTTGCTAGATAACATGCAAGAGCCCACATGGGCCATCACAGAATTTTCGAACAGCCGCTAATATTTGGAGTCAGATAAATGAAATTCTCTTTCCGCAAGCTTGCAGTCGCCGCCGCCCTCGGTCTGTCCTTCGCTGCTTCGTCGCAAGCCGCTTCGTTCGACCTGAAAGACGGTAACGGCAACGTGATCCAGCAAGGCGCAACCAGCCTGGACTGGAGCTCGACCGGTAGCGGCGTGTCGATCAACGTTGGCGGCTACGATGATACCCGCCTGCTGCCAGTCGGCTCCCAGTTCCAGTTCTTGTACCAGGCCAACCTGGCCGCAATCGTCGGTGGTAACGAAACCGGCCTGGCTGCCCAACTGGACAGCAGCGCTAACGGCATCAAGAACCGCGGCTTCGAATTTACCATCGTCGCCAGCCTGGCCGAACGCGTCGTGTCGTCGACCTTTGGTTCGGGCGGTGTCAACCCGACTTCGGTGTTCGACCTGGACCCGAACGGCGTAAGCAAAGTGGCGATCTACTACGACGCAGCTGCCAACGCCAATACCACGGCCGGCACCGGCTTCGACGACGGCCAGCTGATCGCCCTGCTGACCATTAACTCGGACGGCAACACCTCGACCTTCACCAACGTGACTGGCACCGGCACCGGCCAGGGTTCGGCCCGCCTGCACGCTTCGCAAGTGGGCGCCGAAGACTTCATCAACCAAGACTTCCTGGCTGGTGTTTCCCAACTGCTGTTCGGCCTGGACTTCCAGTCGAGCCTGAACTACCCGGCTGAGGATGCCTCGACCGGCACCTTCCACGCTAGCGCCCCGGCTGGTTCGCCTGACCTGTTCCCGACCTACAACGTTGGCGCCGGCGACATCGTCTTCAAAGTCGACGGCTCGAGCACCTTCGAAGCCGCTGCCGCCGTGCCGGAACCAGGCAGCATGTTGCTGATGGGCGCTGGCCTGCTGGGCTTCATCGGCGTCGCACGTCGTCGTCGCAACAAGTAATTGCCGGCTGTCGGCGCTTCGCGCGCCGGCGTTTAGCAAATAAAAAACCCGCACACCGTGCGGGTTTTTTTATAGCTTTTATAACTTCTTTTTATACCTGCGCCTGCCTAGACAGGCACGCTCTCGCCACGCGGCGACAGAAACGCCTTGTGAAACAAATGGCGCGCCAGCATCAGCGGCGGCATGCGCAGCCAGTTGCCGCGCACGTACAGCGCAAAGCGTGCGCTGCCGGTGAAAGCGTCGTCGCAGCTAGCATGCATCGGCAGCAGCGCGCGTTCGAACAGCGCATCCATCAGGCCCAGCAGCGCCCGGCTCGGACCGGTCGGCGCCAATGCGGCCAGCACCGTGTCCGGCACCGCGGTGCCGAGCAGGCGGTGGCTGTAGCGCAGCGCGTAGAACAGCGGCCGTTCCAGTTCGAGCGTCCGCGCGCGCGCCGGCAGCGCTTCCCAGAAGCCGGGCCGGGTGCCGAATTCCTGGAACAGCCGATGCAGGTCGAGCAGGTCGCGCAAGCCCTTGTCGAATTCGCCGTCGAAAAACAGGTGCACGGCGCTGTGCAGCACCATGTCGGCCGGCGCCAGCGTGGCCAGGCCGGGCGTGCCCTCGATCGCCACGGCGGCGGCACGCAGCAGGGCCGGGTCCGGATGCAGCGGCGCGGTCTGCGGCAGGATCGCGTGGTGGACGTCGATGCTGGTCTGCCGGCGCACATGCTGCATCGGCGGCAGCTCGTGCATCCACTGGCGGTAATAGCGCTGGTCGTAGGCATCGACCTGGGTGCTGGCCCAGCCGTGCAGCATCAACGCCGATTCGACCTCGTCCAGGCGCGCTTTGGGTACCAGGATGTCGATGTCGCCGAACAGGCGCCCGGCACCGGCGCGCAGGCCGGCCATCGCGTAGGCCGCGCCTTTCAGCAGTATCAGCGGCCCCAGCCCCTCGACCCTGGCCAGCGCGGCCCCGATGCATTCGACTTCGAAGCGCACCGCCTGGCGGTGGCGGGTGGCCAGTGCGCGCACCCATTCCAGGTGGGCGCGCGGCTGCGCCGGCACGGCATCCAGCAGGCCGTGCGCCTCGAGCAGCGCCAGCAACGACGGGCTGAGGTTGGCGCTGGTCGACTGGCGCAGCAGCAAGTCCCACCCGGCCAGGTCCAGGCTGCGCGCCAGGCCGGGGTCGCGCAACAGGCGCACCAGCAGCGGCAGCGCTTTCACGGCGCCCGCTCCAGCGCGGCAAACAGCGCCATCGCCTCGTCCAGGTCGCTGTAGCGGAAATCATAGCTGGCGCAGCCTTCGATGGCGGCGGCCAGCGTGGCGAACCCGCGCGCACCCATGTGGCTGTAATTGAAGGCGTTGTCGGCGACGCGGAAAAAGGCACGCGCCCGCGGAATCGGAGTAAGCGCGGTGGCGGCGCCGGCTTCGTATTTGGGAAACACGATCCAGGCCGGACGCGCCGTCTCGTGGGCGCGCGCCACGCTGTCCGTTGGCGCCTTTAAATGCGCGACCGTGCCCTTGGTGGTGTTGCTGACCGGGGTGCTCAGCACGGCATCGGCGGCGTAGCCGCGGATCACGTCGATCGAGTGGTTCTTGAGGCTGACCGGGCGCGGCACGGGCACCAGCAGGCCGTCCTGCGGCCGGAATAGCGCCAGCTCGTCGGACAGCAGGCGCCAGCCGCGGTTGACCAGCGCCGCGCACAGCGTGCTCTTGCCCGACCCCGGCGGCGCCGGCAGGATCGCCGCCCGGCCGCCGCGCTCGACCACCGCCGCATGGATCATCAGGTAAGCATGGGCACGCGTCGAGATGCACCAGTTCAGGCCCCATTCCAGCATCGGAAAGGCGTGCGCTTCGGGCAGCGGTTCGAACGGCACCTGGCCGTCGAGATCGAATTCCACCTGCGGCTTGTACCAGCGGCGCAGGCCGCGCGGACGCTGCAGGCCGACGTGGAAATCGGCGAAGCCGTCTTCGCCGTGCACCGGATAGTCGCCGTACAGCAGCGCGATGGCGTCGGCCACCTGGCCGATCGGCGAACGGATGCGGCTGACGATGGGGCCGGTCTGCAGCGCCAGGCCGGAGCCGGCCAGGCGGGTCTCGAGCTGGCGGCGGCTGAGCGATGCAACCGTCAGCATGCCAGGGGTTCGACGAGGTTCAGGTGGTGCAGGTCGCGCAGCAAGGTGTCGGTCTCGAGGTCGAGGGCGGCGGGGTCGATGTCGAATTCGGCCTGCAGGACGGCGCCCAGCGCCGCGCGCGTGGCCGGTGCGCGGCGCAGCGCCAGCAGCAGTTCGATGGCGCCGTCGCCGAGCAGGTGGGTGTCGCCGGACAAGTCGTTATACAGGATGCACTCGCCGTCCCACTGCCGGTACTGCAGGGTCTGTCCGGGCCGCAGGCGCCAGGTCTTGCTGGGGAGCACCAGTTCAGTCCATGGTACCGTACAGGTAACCGACGATGTCGTTTGCATACCACTTCTGGCCGGTCATCGGAGCGTAATAACCTTTGGTGACCCATTCGCTCCAGACTTCCTGCAGTGCCCGCGTCTCCAGGAAATTGACCCGGCGCGACAGCACGTTCAGGTAAGCGGCCAGCATGTATTGGCCCATCCGCGTGGGATCGCACTCGGCGCCGAGCATGATGTCCTTGCAGGTCGCCTTGGCATAGCCGCTGCCGATCTTGCAGCTGAAATGCTTGTAGAAGGGATCGGTCGGCGAGCAGCCCGACGGCCAGGAGGTCTTGCACCAGGTGAGCGGGGGAATGCCGTTGCAGACCGGCGCCGGACCGTGGTGGCTGAGGGTACCGATGGCCTTCTTCTGGCCGACCGCGGATACCGCCGCCGAGGCCGAGATGCCACAGTAGGTGCAGGCCATGCCGGGCTGGCTGTGCAGGGTCAGCAGTACGCCCGCGGCGCCCGCGCCTGCGCGCGTAAAACGCCGGCGCGAAGCCCCTTTGGCCGACAGCGATACGGATGCCGCGGGCGGCGCATCGTCCGCAGGCGGCGGCGCGACGGCAGGATCAGTTTCGCTGGGGTGACGGTCTTCGATAGCCACTTGAGGTCCTCTTCGGTTTTCAGAACAAACGGCAGCATGACAATGCCAGATTACCTTGTACCAAGCAATCCTTGTGCCACACATAAGCTGCCTAAAAGCAACGCTTTAGAATCAGCAACTTAGGCAGGCTTTATCTAGCGGCCGTATTTTGCCATGTCCATCGACTGTAAGAAAACCTGACAGCGATCAGAAATAGCTTTCCGGGATGACCAACACGTCACCCGGACGCACCGGCACGTTGGCCGAGATGTCACCATCCTTGACTAGGTCGTCGATGCGGACGTTGAATTTTTGTTGCTTGCCGTCGACGGTGCGGACCAGGCTGGCGCGATTGCCCGCAGCGAATTCGGTGGTGCCGCCGACCGCGATCATCACGTCCATCAGGCTCATGTCGCGGCGGTAAGGCAGCGCCTGCGGCCGTGCGGCTTGGCCGATCACGCGGATCTGTTCGCCGTAGGTGCCGACGAAACTCGACACCACCACGGTCACGACCGGCTGCTGGATGAACTTGGCCAGCGCCTTTTCGATGTCGCGCGCCAGCTCGGTCGAGGTCTTGCCGGAGGCGGGCAGGTCTTCGACCAATGGCGTGGTGATCTTGCCGTCCGGACGCACCGGCACCGACATCGAGACTTCCGGATTGCGCCAGACGATGATGTTGATGCTGTCGCCCGGACCGATCAGGTAATCCGGATTGGCCGCCACCTGGGCATCCGTCGGTGCCGGCAGCGGGCGGGTGGCACAGCCGCCCAGTGCCAGCGTGCTGGCGGCGACGAGCGCGATGGTCGTGTATTTGATCAGGTTCGCCTTGTACTTGCCCACGTGAGATCCCTCTCGGATTGTTATTAAGCCATCAACAGCCGCGTATTCTATACCAATGTGCCTTCTTAAAAGTCTGCGCACAATAGAAATTGTTCTCAAGACTTATTTAGTCTTATTTCTGCTGCAACAGCTCGCGCACATAATTGCCCGGTATTGCGTAGGTGATCCCGCTTGGGTTGGTGATCGCGGTTTCCTTCAGGCCCTTGACGAAAACGGCGTTGATCACGCCCCACACCTTGCCGCTGGCCGGGTCGTACAGCGGACTGCCGCTGTTGCCCGGATAGGCGGTCGCGTCGAGCTGGAAGATATTGAAAGGCGCACGCTGCAGCTGCACCAGCTGGCGCACGTCCAGCTTGCGCGAGTTGAGCGAAGGCGTCACCACCGGCGTGATGGCGGCCAGGGTCGCGCGGTGGGTGGCGGCGTGCAGGCCCAGCACCATGCCCAGCGGGTAGCCGGTGAAGGCCAGCGCCTGCCCCTCCAGCGCCTTGTCCGAATCGACCAGCTCGAGCGCCGGCAATGGGGTGCCGGTCAGGCGCAGGTGGGCCAGGTCGTGTTCGGCGTCGCGTGCCACCAGCTGGGCCGGGCGGAAGCGCACTATCTCGCCGTCCATGGTCACGATGCCGATCTGTTCCATGCGTTCGGTATCGATTGTGGCCGGCACGACGTGGGAATTGGTGATGACACTGAGGCCGTCGCCGACCACGAAGCCGGTGCCGACAAACACCGTGGCCGGGCTGCGCGTGCGCTCGAAGGTCCCGACTCCGACCACTGAGCGCTTGACGGTGGGAATCACGGCAGTCAGCTCGGCGGCGCGCGCCACGTCGGGCAGCGCCGGGGACAGGACACACAAGCCGGCCAGGGCCAGCACACCTGCTTTCAAGCAAGCCTTGGCGCCGGCGTGCAACTGTTGGGAAAAATTAATATTTCGATAAGGCAGCAAGCGTGCACCCCTTTTTGCATTTAAGACATTACAATTGAGCGCTTGATACGGAGCAAGCGCCGACGCCAGTCTACGTGATGACGTCCTATCCTGCACGGGTAAGCTATTGATGACGTGCAATAAATTGCTGTGGTTTTCTTAATATCGCAGAAATAATTGCCGGAATATAATGCAGACAGTCGGCAGTTTCCGGGGTGAGGGATGGGATTTTTGTTGTAGCCGAGGCACGGCTTGCCAGGCGCTTCACATTTTTCTCGCGTGTAATTGCAATTGCCCCCACTACAAGCGATCATGCAAAGTATTTGATTATTTTTGACCCAGCTCAAAAGCACACGGGTTCCCTTATCGCGAGACTGACGAGATGGCCGAAATTACTGCCGTACTTCTAAACTTCCTGAAAGCAATCGGCAAGTACCGCTGGTATGCGGTCGTCATCGCCTGGACCGTCGCCCTGATCGGCTGGGCCGTGGTGCTGCGCCTGCCGCCCCAGTACGAAGCCTCGGCGCGGGTGTATGTCGATACCCAGAGCATACTGCGGCCGCTGCTGTCGGGCATGACCAGCATGCCAGACCTGAACCAGCAGGTGATCTTCATGCGCCGTACCCTGCTCAGCCGCCCGAACGTCGAGCGCCTGATGCGCGACGTCGATCTCGACGTCAAGGCCAAGGACACGAAGCAACATGACAAGATGGTCGACGAGCTGATGACGCAGATTAAGATCGGCGGCACCGAGCGCGACGACATCTATACGATCAGCTACGTGTCCGACAACCCGCAGCTGGGCAAGGCCATCGTGCAGGGCCTGCTGACCATCTTCGTCGAAGGCAGCTTCAGCGGCAAGAAACAGGATTCCGACAAGGCCGTCCAGTTCATCGACGACCAGATCAAGAACTACGAAGAGAAGCTGGCCGCCGCCGAGAATACGCTGAAGGAATTCCGGATCAAGAACATGGGCATGCTGCCCGGTACCGGTGATTTCAACGGCCAGCTGAGCGCCGCTACCGACCAGCTCAGCCAGGCACGCCTGGAACTGGCCGAAGCCGAGCAGGCGCGCAATGCGATCCGCCGCCAGATCAACGGCGAGCCTGCCAAGCCGGGCACCAAGACGATCGATCCGGCCCTGCTCGACCCCGAGCTGGAAGGCCGCATCGCCTCGGTCCAGAAGAACCTCGATGCCCTGCGCCTGCAATACACCGAACAGCATCCGGACGTGGTCGCCAACAAGCGCCTGCTCGAGCAACTGCTGGCACAGAAGGCGGACCTGTCGACCACCAAGAAACGCAGTAGCGACCCGGGCGCCGGCTATAGCCCGATGCTGCAGCAACTGACCGTGGCGCTGTCGCAGGCCGAAGCGCGAGTGGCATCGATGCGCGCCCGTGTCGACGAATTCTCGGCCCGCGTGGCGCGCCTGCGCACCCAGAGCACCTCGGCGCCGGAAGTCGAAGCCCAGCTGGCCCAGCTGAACCGCGACTACGACGTCAACAAGCAGAACTACCAGCGCCTGGTCGAGCGCCGCGAACAGGCGCGCCTGTCGGGCGACCTGACCTCGGCCACCGACATGCTGTCCTTCCGCATCATCGATCCGCCCACCGTGCCGAACCAGCCGAGCGGCCCGAACCGTCTGCGCCTGTTCTCGCTGGTGTTCGGCGGCGCACTGGTGGCTGGCCTGGCCGTCGCTTTCCTGATGAGCCAGTTCCGTCCGACCTTCATGAGCCAGTCCGCGCTGCGCGACACGACCGGCCTGCCGGTGCTCGGTTCGATCGGCATGAACTGGACCAACGAACAGACCGTCCGCCGCAAGCGCCGCCTGGTCGCCGTCGGGGTATCGGTGCTGCTGCTGCTGGGGGCCTATGCCGCCGGCGTGGCCGCCATCCTGGTCCGCCCCACGCTTTAACGCGACGATCGCAAGGAGTACACCGTGAGCATTATCGAAAAAGCAGCAAGCCGGATCGACCAGCAGCGCAGCGCCGCCAGCGCCGCCAGCGCCGCCACCGGCACTGCCACCGCCCCGGACACCGATGCCGTCCGCGCCCTTCCAGCGGCCGCCGTGAGCGTGCCGCCCGCCGTTCCGGCCAGCCCCGCGATCGTGATGCCGGCCGCGGAGCCGGTGCCGGTCCCGGCCGCAGTCGCGGCCCCGGTGCAGCCGGCCGCCGCCGTACCGGCCATGGAAGCGCCGGCCCAGAAGTTCTCGACCCGCCGCGTGGAGCTCGACCTGGCGCGCATGCGCGAGCTGGGCATGGTCACCGCCGCCGCCGGCCGCACCCGCCTGCTGGAAGACTTCCGCGTCATCAAGCGCCCGCTGCTGCAGCGCGCCTTCCTCGAACGCGCTCCGGGCGCCCGTCCGAACAACCTGATCATGGTTACCAGCTCGCTGCCGGGCGAAGGCAAGACCTATTGCGCGATCAACCTGGCGATGAGCATCGCCATGGAACTCGACCACACCGTGCTGCTGGTCGACGCCGACGTGGCGCGCCCCTCGGTGCTGCGCACGCTCGGCCTGCCGGCGCACCGCGGCCTGATGGACATCCTGGTCGACGACAAGCTCGACATGGCCGACGTGATGCTGCGCACCAACGTCGACACGCTGTCGATCCTGCCGGCCGGCACCAACACCCCGCGCGCCACCGAACTGCTGGCCAGTTCGACCATGACCAACCTGGTCCACGAGATCGCCAACCGCTATCCGGACCGGATCGTGATCTTCGATTCGCCGCCGCTGCTGCTGACCTCGGAATCGCGCGTGCTGGCCTCGCACATGGGCCAGATCGTGATGATGGTCGAAGCCCAGACCACCACCCAGCATGCGGTGATGGAAGCGCTGCACCAGCTGGAAGGTTATCCGAACGTCAATCTCATCTATAACAAGACCAGGGAAATTCCCGGCATCGAAGAGACGTATGACTATCACTACGGCTAAGATGCCGCTTGCCGGGCCGACTTTCAGGCTGCTGCCGCTGGCATTGGGCGCGCTGCTGCTGTCGGCCGAATGCCATGCACAATGGCGCGTCACGCCGCGCATCGACCTGCGCGAAACCTATTCGGACAACATCGGCCTGCGCAGCGATGCCGACGCCCGCGGCGGCTTCGTCAGTGAAGCCTCGCCCACGATCGCTGTCAGCGCCAACGGGCCGCGCCTGACCCTGAATGCCGAAGCCGGCTGGCGCATGTTTGCCTACAGCAATGACGACTCGAATGACCTGCGTAACAGTGAGCGTCATTACAACGCCACCGCGCGTGCCATGCTGGTCGACCAGCTGTTCTTCGTCGATGCCGCTGCCAGCGGTTCGCGTCAGGCAGTGTCGGCCTTTGGTCCCGTATCGAGCAATAACTATTCGTCGGCCAACAACACCGATATCAGTACCTGGCGCATCAGTCCTTACCTGCAGCACCGTTTCGGCTCGGTTGCGGAACTGAACATGCGCTACACGCGCGATTCGGTCAGTGGCGGTGTGGGCGGCTTTGCCAACAGCCTTGCCAATACCGGTAGTGTCGATCTGAGCAGCGGGCGCGCATTCACCAGCGTCGGCGGCAACCTGTCCTATTATCACCAGGACCTGAAAGATGGCCTGGCCGGCGTGTCATCGTCGGAAAATCTCACGGCCGGCCTGCGCTGGAGCGTGATCCGCCGCCTGGCACTGACCGCCAACGTCGGCTATGACAGGTATGAGTATCCGGTGCTGAACGAAAGCACCCAGGGCCGTAGCTGGTCGACCGGCTTCATCTGGACGCCATCCACGCGCACCCGGGTACAGGCCTCGTTCGGCCGCCGTTATTTCGGCAAGACCGGTGCGCTGGCGTCGAGCTACCGCACCCAGCGCACCGTCTGGAGCCTGGACTACAATGATGCGATCACGACCAGCCGCCAGCAATTCCTGCTGCCGGCTGCGGTCGATACCGCCGCCATGCTCGACAGCCTGTTCGCTGCGAACTTCCCCGACCCGGCCCAGCGTCAGCAGGCGGTACAGGCCTACATGGCCGCCGCCGGCCTGCCGCCGACGCTGATCGACAGCATCAATTACCTGAGCAACCGCTACATCCGCATCCGCCGCCTGCAGGGCACGGCCCTATTGCGCGGCGCGCGCAGTAACCTGACGTTCACGGTCTTCCGCGACCAGCGCAATGCCATGTCGACCCAGCAGAGCGACAGCGCCCTGCTGCTCGGTCAGTTGTCGACCCTGAACGACAACACCAGGCAACGCGGCGCCAGCGCCAATTTTGACTACCGGCTGTCGACGCGCAGCAATGCCTACGCCAGCTTGTCCGCCTCGCGCATCCAGTCGCTGGACACCCAGCTCACCAACAACCTCAGCGAGACGCATTTCGGCGCGACCCACCGCTTCGATGCCAAGACCCAGGGCAATCTCGAATTCCGCCACAACCGTGGCAGTGCCTACCAGTACGGCAACGGCAGCTACCACGAGAACGCGATCGCAGCGACTTTTTCGGTCCAGTATTAAGCGGAGCCATCAAGATGTACGAAACCTATTACGGATTATCCGCCAAGCCCTTCCAGCTGCGCCCCGACCCGCACTTCTTCTACGGCAGCAAGGGCCACAAGCGCGCCATGGCCTACCTCGAGTACGGCCTGTCGCAGGGCGAAGGCTTCATCGTCATCACCGGCGAGGTCGGTGCCGGTAAAACCACGCTGGTGCGCAACCTGTTCAACCGGCTGCCGTCGGACCAGATCGTGGCCGCCCACATCGTCAACACCCACCTGGATCCGGACGATACCCTGCGCATGGTGGTCTCGGCCTTCGGTTTGCCGTACGAAGGCGCCAGCAAGACCGACCTGCTGACGCGCCTGGAACGCTTCCTGTGCGACGTCGACCACCAGGGCAAGCGCGCCCTGCTGGTCATCGACGAAGCCCAGAACCTGTCGGCGCGCACGGTGGAAGAGCTGCGCATGCTGTCCAACTTCCAGACCGACGACAAGTCGCTGCTGCAGACCTTCCTGCTCGGCCAGCC
>Ga0265797_10004798_pt1 | contig 20291 bp, 17 predicted proteins | sample P2T30metagenome_FD_192433 | JGI IMG/M metagenome (GOLD analysis project Ga0265797, IMG submission 192433) | Plant litter microbial communities from East Loma Ridge, Irvine, California - P2 T30 | ecosystem: Environmental > Terrestrial > Plant litter > Unclassified | place: USA: California...
CTGCTCTACCTCATCGCTTGACTACTGCCCGCTGAGCTGAATGCTCTTGCCAGTTGCTGCTCTCGTGCCTGTCTTTATTGCGGCCCAAATTTGGCTGCTGTTTCACATGTGAAAGCCAGGCATTCGCCCCTCAATTCTCATGACGCAACCTTGCCCATCCCAACATTCCGTGGAAGCAGAAGAAGCAAAGCTTAGCAATGCCATGTTTTCAGGTTTTCCATGCTTCTGCAAAATAGTCGCCCACTACCAAGGCACCGAAACACAACCTGCAGGGCCAGGGCTCTGGTTGCTACGTCGATCTCGAAAAAATCGTCCAAGGGTCCAAACAGCCACTTCACGCATGTGAAAGCTGGGCATACAATGTGCACTGAAGCAACCACAGCACTTCAAAGCCATACGGAACACATTTTACGATGCTATTTTGATGCGCTTTGAGTACTTGATCATTGTCGCTCGCACCTACTTAGTCAAAGCAACACCTTCAAACGGCTACAGTTGCGCGAAAGCAAATATCATTTTCTCTTGTAACGCAGGCGTTGATCATGGCGCAAAGAGCAGGAAGCGGAAGAGAGCGCCGTTTGAGAGCGAGGCAGACAAGGCAAGGATCGATCGGTGGCAGCGGCTGAGGAAGATGGACAGCAGCAAGCAGCTCAAGCGGATGATGGGCAAGGAGGCCGAGTTCCGTGGCGTGCAGAAGGCGGCAATTGAGGCAATCGTGGCAGGCGAGAGCCCCGTTGTCGCCGTGATGCCCACAGGCGGAGGCAAGAGCTTGTTGGTTATCTTCAATGTTAAAGACACTCTTTTAGCTGATGAGTGTCACTCAAGTCACATCGCACTGCTACTCGGCTTCAAGTACCAAAATTTCATCTCACTGGACCTTTACTCACTAGAGATCTCTTCCATGTGTATTGACATAGGAACATATTGAGCAGTTGCCCCAAGAAAAATCGCCCCGAGAGAAAGTTGATGGCTTCGGTATGGAGGATTGCAATTTGTGAATCTCGAGTGCAAGTTCGCCATGAAACTGAATCTTCTTGACGAAATCTCCGACTAAAAATCTCCGGTCGTGCAGATACTCCGTGCATCGAGTGAAATGAGCTTGCCATCGTACAATCAATAAAAGATACGTATGTTGTGCTCTCTGCTTGAGCACGCACAGCACATCGCTGGTGGTCACACCTGGGTCGAGAAACAATCACTTTCAGGTACGGTACGTTCTCTGTGCAGAAAGAATGCAGATGTACAGCTTAAGAGGCCTCAAAACACCAGCACATACTGAGTTCGTAGACGTCAAGCTCCGCTTATCCGCACACGGCATGTGATACTGAGGCGGGGATGCATTGACATGGGAGCGGTCAAGTGCAGCGGAACCACGCGACAACAGAGTGGGGGGCGAATTGACATTCAAGCGAGCCCTGGATTTGCGAGGCCGCGCAAATGAGCTGCGATTACCAGTATTCGACGGCTTTGCGATGCTGCGCGATGCACTGGTGCGCATTTTGAGTTTACCCGCCCTTAGCAAGTTCTGAGCGCCGGGTTGTCGGGTCCAGTAGACTGCCAAAGTCACCTCTGGCGCATTTGGCAAAGTGACTGTCTTGTGATGATCAGTGGGTGGAGGCCCTTGAGGAGATCCGACTGCCACGCCGAGGAGCCCTGTCGCGGTCAAGGTCGCTGCAAAGAGGCCATTCGACCGCGGACTAGCCACTCAGTGATAACCATGTGCCCAGCTGCGCATGCATAACGCGGGTTGGACGCCCTCACCTGTCACCAGAGATAGAGGCGAGCGCTAGATATCACGCAAATGCAGCAGTCGGATGCAGTTCACCAGGGGTCTGCGGGACGTGGAGGACAGCAGCGCCCGTACAGACTTGTCGTCCTTTGCCTGTGCCAGCGCTGGCACAATACCTGATCGTGATGCTCATTCCTCCAGCTCGACACGCACATCCGTGACGACGTCGCCAGCCACGCCTATCAGACACGCTAGGAGATAATCCAAGAATTGCCAGGACGTGGCAGCAGGCGCACGCTACTCTTGCGGAGGCCTGAGCGCTTGGAATCCACTGCTATCACCGCCACGCCTGTGGGCCGCCTCTGGGGCTTGATCGTCCTGCGATAAGTGTCAGGTCATTTCTTCGAACCCGCTCCGCCTCGTCGCTCCCATTCACCATTCACCTCAGCACTCCATCGTGGCCAAACTCTACGCTTCCCAACCCCACCAAGATTTAAGTTTCGACCACCGCACACCATATCCTACGCACCCGACTCTTTGGTACGCCAGCGAACGTCAGCCCAATGGTCAAAGCGTCCCCAACCGCCGCCGTTATCGCTACGACTCAATCGCGACCGTGAGCACGCGACAGCGACAACCCCTTCAGCTCTCCCTCTGCGGAGGCGAGAGCCTACTGGAGGGGCTCACCGACAATGATACTGCCTCGTGATATCTTTAATGGCACTCCACCAGACCGCCGCACACGAGCAGCGAACAACCCGACCCTACTGTACTCGTGGTGGTGCACCATCTTCTCCGTCGTCATCATCGGATTTCGACTCTCTGGTCGCTACATTCGAAATGAACGTCTCTTTCGCGAAGACAAGATCATGGCATGGAGTATCGTTCCGCTTCTTGCACGGATGGGCTGTATTCACATCGTTCTCATCTATGGCACGAACAATGTCGACGTCACCAGTCTCACCGATCCACTGATTATTCGCCGCCGCGAAATTGGGTCACAATGTGTTCTAGCCGCGCGAATTTTCTATGCCATGTTTATATGGATGGCTAAATTCACCGTGTCCGAATTCCTGAAACGGCTTACCGAGCGTTTCTGGAAGAGAGGCTACGATTGGGGACTACGCGGCATACGCATCTTCCTTGTCGCCACATTCTTCATGGTTGTAGTAGCTACGCTGGCCGAATGTCGACCCACCACTCATTACTGGCAAGTTGTCCCTGATCCTGGACCACATTGTCGGCAAGGCTACGCCCAGCTCCTGACCATGGGAGTGACTGACATCGTCACGGACGTTCTGCTTGTTGCTTTTCCGATACCGATCATCTTCCGCTCATCGATGCCTCTTCAGCGCAAGTTGTCCCTCACTGCGCTGTTCTCGCTTTCCATCATCCTCATCATCGTCACGGGCACTCGTATGCCTCTTGTCATCGCAAAACAAGGTGTACAACAATTTCGCACTGTATTTGCGTCCTCCGAAATCCTGGCAGCCGCAATCGTAGCCAATGCAATCATTCTAGGATCGTTTCTTCGCGATCGAGGCATCAAGAAGTCAAAATTCAGGGCACCCTCGACATCCGACAGCATGGAACGCAGAGGCTCAACACGGCGCTTCACCAACCAGCCCTACACCAGCGACGAAGACCTTGCTCGCTCCTTTGGCTACCGCACAAAACCTGAACTCAGAGAGGGTTCCTCGGCAGTAGCGAGGCCTGCACCAGTGGCCAATCTAGGCCTCTTATCTAACAGACAAGATGGTCCATTCGCGAACAACAACTGGCAATTTCCAAAACAAGAGTTGGCCATATTTCACAGCGCAGGCGACATTCGAGACCCGATGCCTAGCCCGCGAGCCGGCCGTAGAGTTTCATGGGTGGACGCTGGTGGCCTTCTCGAGAATGCCGCCGTGGCCCCGTCACCCACTGATTCAGTCATTGCCCACGACTTTGCGACTCAACCGCGGAGGAACTCGAGAGCTTCCAACACGCTACTCCCGAACGGCCGTGCCTTACCTCCTCCTGCCCGTCGGTCATCGCGTCTTTCGCAACAGTCGGAAGACTACGAGATGTCCATCAGACCCAGCCATCAACTCCAGGACCCGGGTGGTCTGCTCGTGGAAGATCGTGAGGAGGAACAAGAGCAGAGTCCCTCACCCTCTTCATCACCTTTGAGAGTTACCACCGCGGTCTCACGATCGGATCCGAGACCTTCCACATCGCCACAGACTACCTCACCACACACAAGTTCGGAGGCTTCGCTCCGCCAACACCCACCCTGCAATCCATCGCCCAGCTATCGTACTTCAACCGAGACCAGTCCCGAGGGCTCTTCACTCCAGGACGCCGGCGGTCTCGTCTCCTGACACCGAGTTCCCTAATGTTTCTCCTCGTTCATCGTGATACCCCAGCCTTCGGGCCTTTTGTCTGCATAGCTTGCATGCTCATTCCTTTTTTTCATCTGCCTTATTGTACTGCACGATATACCCACATGGTCGGCGTTTGTGGCTTTGAGATTTCCAATATATGATGCCATGAGGGGATTTCTTTGTTTGGTGCACATTTTGGATCTAATTGGGCAATCGAGCCATGGGTGTGGAGAAATGCAACACTCAATTTCCATATCTGAGCTTGAACTGAGATGGCGCATCTGAGGTCGTTACGTTGCCACCCAAATATATGAATCCAATATGTGTGTTCGGCATATGCGCATGATGACTACCTGGTAAATGAATGATCGTCGTTCGCATATGAAGAGCATGCAAGTCCCGAAGCCATGGGTCGGCTAATAAAGTTGTTACGCTAAAGTTGTGGAGTCGTATCCGCGTGAAATGAATGCTTGGCGGTCCGAGCTCAAACTCAATTCACCAAGTCCTCCAGACTCACCACACCACGGAACAAGCATGCTTCAAGCATGAGCAATGACGCACCCACGCTCGCAGAGATCACGCAATTAACCCGTCAAGAGCTCACCACAGCTAGCACCACCGACTCGATTCGTGAATGTGGCCGCGCCGCATTGGCACTTTTACCAACCGAACCAAGCGTGTGTAAGGAGCTGGCGTACCAGAAGCTGCACGATGTGCCGTACAGAGAGGTGAAGGAGTGCTGGCGCCGGCTTTATGTCGATGCGACGCTTTGGAACGTTGTAGAGGTAGTTGAGAAGAGGGAGGAGCATGGAAGCGGTGGTGGTTGGATTGATGAGGTGGTTCGCTTGCTGGATATGGCGTTGATACTGACAGGTGCGCCTGCAAGGGAAAAGCTCGTCGAGTTGTGGTTTGCAGCTTTGAAAGCAGTGTTGCCAACTCACAGCAGTCTAAACACGGAAGATCTCGGTAGCTCTGAACGACCCTACAAACGTCGAAAACTCTCACCAACGATGCCCTCGCGGTTCCCATCGACATTACCCACCCCCACGCCGATGCTACGACATCCTCTTCCGCGAACAAGAGACCTCAGCTTAGAAGCTTTCCAAGCAAGAGTCGCGAATACCTCAACACATGCGCCCATCATCATAGAAGGCGCCATACAGCACTGGTCAGCCCTCGATGAACGGCCATGGAGCAGTCCCAACTATCTACTAGAGCAAACACTCGGCGGCCGTCGTCTAGTCCCCATCGAAGTCGGCAAAAGCTACACCGACGAGGCCTGGGGCCAAAAGATCATCACCTTCAAAGCCTTCATGGAGACATATATGTTCCACACAACAGACAGTCCGCAGACAGGCTACCTCGCCCAACACGACCTATTCGCACAAGTCCCCGCCCTGCGCGCAGATATCAGCATCCCAGACTATTGCTACTCCGATCCCGCGCCGTCGCCCCATCTCACGCACATCAAGCCCACGGCAAAACTCGAAGAGCCACTGCTGAACGCTTGGTTTGGTCCGGGCGGTACGGTGTCGCCACTACACAATGATCCGTATCATAATATACTCGCACAAGTCGTTGGATACAAGTACGTTAGACTGTACGCCCCGGACGAAACGGCAAAGCTGTACCCGAGGAGTGTGGATGAGAATGGGGTGGATATGAGTAATACGAGCCAGGTCGATCTTATTGATGCGATGAGGGTGTGGAGTGAGATATCGTGCTGTCCGCTTGCATCGGGGGAAGAACGGGATGATGATGTTTCGTTACGAGAAGCTCGGGACGAGTTTGAGATGCGATTTCCTGAGTTTAGACATGCGCGTTATTTGGAGGCTGTACTGTGTCCTGGAGAGTTGCTGTACCTTCCGGTGGGCTGGTGGCATTATATACGTAGCTTGACGCCGAGCTTTAGTGTGAGTTTCTGGTTTAATTAAGATGGACCTACCGAGAATGAACCAGGTCGCCGCCATATACATGTCTAGGCACATGATGCTCAATGCGAAGAGATTCGCATTCCCTGACCACTTCACGGTTAAACTGAAGGGGTTATCTGTATGGTCCAGTAGATTTTAGATGAGTTACAAATCTTGGCTCATGCACTCGATCAAGGAGGAGATGGACTACCTGTGGCACGTTCCGGGCCTACCATGGTCCATTACCTATCACCGTCTTCTTCGAAGAGTATAAGAGCGAAAATATATAGGTGCCTGGCATCTGAATGTGCTTAATGATGGCTACAATTCGAGTAAGTGGAAAAGAACGCCTCGTATGATGGATAAAGGGTCAAAAGTTTAGTGAAGCTGAGCTTAAAACGAGTCTGTTTTTAGATCATGGTCGAAGTAGGCAGGGAAGAACACCTCGTGTGATGCAAAAAAGGACAAAAGTTTTAGTGAAGCTGAGTTCATCGCGAGCTTTTTCTTAGCCTAGAATTTAGCTTCTTTGCGCTGCTTATGTAGCTGTATGTTTTCGCCTCTTCCTGCTTTCCTGCTTTCTTTCTTTTTCGGGTGGGGTTTATGGTGATAGTACCTTCTCGTAGACGCGTTAACCTTCGCTCGCAAGATCCAATTCGCAGTGTACTCGCCTGCATTTGTGTACCAACTTAGATAAAAGTGTTCCAAGCGTGCGTGAGGCGATGCAGTGGCTGAGTATGCAGGTGATGGTGGGGCAAAGAGCCTTGCACAATATGAACATTTACAATCTCACTGCTGCCTGATACAAGACACGACAGGAATTGACAATCGTCTACTAGAAAGTGGCGAAGATCTTCCATTTTGTCACCCATCTCTTGGACGACTCTGATCAGCTTATCTACATTGACAAGGCCCACGTTCCTTTTCGTCGTATGCTGAACGAGGTGGTACGCCGTCACATACCGGAATTGGCGACACATCATCATTCCAGCACACCTCTTTACAAGATGCTGCGTCTCAAATCAGACTTCTCCGGCTCCGCAACAAAGGCTCTGATGACAGCCTGTCGTTCGACATTGGCCATTACCAACTCACCGACCTGACAACGGACGAGAAGAGCCACGTTCCAATATGTCCAACATAAATTGCTCTATCGTATACCTGGGGCTCGCAGGAGAAGACGCACGAGGTTTCCATCAACGGCAAGAAATTTGCAATTGGAGTAAATTGTCACTTTGCTCTCAAGCAAGCTGTGGATGTGAAAGACTATCCTGCGCAAGAACAGCATTATTGGATAGATCAGATTGCTATTGACCAGCAGAGCCTTGAAGAGAAGGGAGCGCAGGTGGCTATCATGGGAGAGGTCTTCCGTTGGGCGGGCATAGTATTTGCTTGCACCGGACCGCATGCGGACCGTAGCGAATTCTTGTTCGAAACCATCGATGGACAGGATATGGACGCCTTAAACGCCTTTCCGAGCCTTTCACCTTGCCTCGAGAGACGCGAGCTTGTCAGACGATATCTGATTGAGAAGGCTGAGCCGGATGAGAACTTCGAAGGCCCTCAACAGATCATGGCGCTCTTCGCCCACAAAACATACTGGCACCGTCTTTGGATTATGCAAAAATTACTCCTGTCAGCTGATACGACTGTTCTCTGCGGAGAAAAATCAGTGTCGAACAGCAACCTTGCGAGCTTCTGGAATGCAGTCATATTCAAGGGAGTCGAAAGTGACTCAACAGGCTGGTCTTACACTAATCAGGCAGAACTTGTAGAGAAATGGCCTTATATGAGACGTCACTCTGGGCCCTCTGCGTTGTGTTTCGCCGACGTCGTTGTCATGTTTCCTACCTTGCATTGTGCTGATCGTCGAGATTGTGTGTATGGGGTTCGAGAACTGGTAGCATGGCCCTCCGATACGCTACCTCCGCAACCTGACTATACAATCAGCGCTCTCGAACTCTTCTGGAGCATGGTGCCTGTTTTAGCTGTGAAAGACCCTGTTTCACTTTACTCAACGTGGCGCGAGTCTGACATTGGCATGATTCGTGAGGTTTATCAGCTGGGTGAAGAGGCTGCGAGAGCAATATGCATACCACTGGACGCTTGCAGAGTGCTGTGGCAGGCGCTAAACGGATCAGAATTGGGTTCTACTGCGTTCCGAGAGATCTTGCTTCGAATCACGGGCGAGGAGTACCGGGCCGTCAATATCCCTTGTGCGGATCTCATATGGGACTTCTTCAACGAAGATCCCACGCCATCATTCCGCGATTCTCGAAGGAGCTGGGAAGCAAAACGCGCCAGGCTAGTGGCATCCGAAGGAGAAACTCATCTGGTTCCACTTCCAGTATCGTTACAAATCATAGATGCACAAAGGCAGGATGATGGGGAACGCGGTGCAGATATGTGAGCCGGCTACTTTGGGGAGATACTACACAGCACTGCCTACAAGCTATTTGCTGCTAGGCGGCTACGAAAGAGAACGCCACAGATCATAGAGAGACAGTGTTACGTCGTTGTTTCATATCGTTGTAGGCAGCATACGATACTCATGTTCGAATCGCCCGATTTAGCTGGATGAGTATCAATTATACTTCGTTGAAACTTGCTTCTTCGGCCCGACTATTTGATCACCTCCGCTTCATCCTTCATTCGTGTTCTGAACTCACACGTCGCCTTCGGACTTCCATTGCCTTTGCAGAGCGGGCATTCCCTCCCATGCACGATCAACAGATAATGCATCGAGAATTTAATGTCATTGGGAACCATCGCATCCAAGTGAGCCTGCGCCTTCTCCCTTGTTGCGGTTTTCGGTATCCATCCCCAAAGCCCAGCAATCCGGTAGATATGCGTGTCTACTGCGAAGCTGTTGCGCTGGAGACAAATGCTCAAGATACAGAACGCAGACTTCGGACCCACACCTTTGTACGTCAAAAGCTCCTTAACAGCATCATCGTCGCTAACGTCAAAGAGGTGATTTAAGTCCCATTTTCCGTGGCGTTCCTTGACGTCGCGGAGAATCTGCATGACCATCTTCGCTTTGCGGTTCTGCATGCCTCCGGGTCGAAGTGCTATGACGAGCTTGTCCTCTCCGCCATCAAGGATGGCTTGGTACTCGAAGGGTGAGCCATACACCTCTGTCATGCTTTTCATGGCTCGTTGTGCGTTGCTCCAGCTTGTTGCCTGGCTGAGAGTCGCGACGATCAAGGCGTCCATGACATACGGGTAGTGCATCTCTGGGTTGTCGGTGTATTCAAAGTTCTTCCGCACGGTTTCAGCGTGCATCTTCTTGAGGACGCGGTGGCTTTGCCGACATTCTTGTTCTGTTGGGCGTCCGAAATCCGGGAAAGGAGATGCATGGGCATCTTTCGACCACGCTTTCCATTTGGTATCGCCGAGCGTTCCGGTTGATGTGCCGTTGTTCGTTTTACTGGTCGTTCCTGGCGCGTCTGAAGGTGGAGACGGATGCTCTCCTCTTCCCCCGGTCTTTACGCGCTTCCTTCCTGACAATACTTCGCCTGGAGTGCGACTGTTCTCAGACCATCGCTTTCCTGCAATCTGAGGCTGGCTCTTGCTTGTGGTGCGTTTCGCTGTCGTTAAAGCTGCAGCAGTGCTTGACCTAGTAGAACGTCGCATGACGAACCCAATTGGGTATGTGTAGAGTATGTCGCAATCGCGGTTATACTTAGGTATAGATGTCTCAGGACGGTTTTGAGGTGCTTCGGGCATCCGGGCAAGTCTAGTATATCGAGCATGTTTGAATCAGTATTGCTCGTGATAGCGCGTTCACGTGTCCGAGCTAGCTAGTCGTTAGGTGCATAATACATGACATCATTAGTACCATTTGCAGCACAAGAAATGCTAGTCCGGAGCCCTTCCGGGTGTTGTCAGTTATCCAGATGGTCGGAGGTATGGCAGCGAGACGTGAGCGACTAGCAAACTACGTGCTGGAAATTGGCGTCAGCTGTGGGCAGTTAAAAGGTGTTGCAGTAGAGAAGTTCACTGCGCTTCCAACCATTGGATTGCATGATGGTTCGTCACCTCGAAATACACGGTCCGGCTGACATGCTACTTGTAGGAGTGGACTGTATGGGAAATTAAGTGTAGGAATTAAGCCTTCAAGCCTCAGGATGGAATTCTGCTTAGCCCTGACCGATTGTTCCGTGAGTAAGCTCACTGGTACGGAATTGATATTGACCACGGTCTGCGGATGGGAACAAGTACAAAGCTCAAGAGATGGCTGAGGGCAAGAATGCGACTCTCTGGTTGAATGAAAACATACTCGATGGACATTATCAACATCTTGGGCGACATTACGTTGCTGCCTGTCGGTACTATTGCGATGAACAAGACGCGTCGCTTTGGACCTTGTGGGCTTGCTGGTACCATTGAGATTCTTTTCGAAGCGTTCCAGGCATCGGCGAAGTTGGGCGTTCTTAGCCATGAACAAGATTATGTACAAGGTTCATCGCGTGTTAACCGAGACACGTCCTAGCGCGTGCAGGGTGTTCAATAAGGAGGCTGTGCTCCTCAAGTTTCAGAAACACATTTTTGTCCACCTCGCGATCATTCCCACTATAAGAACTCATCATGCCACCCACGCACAAAAGAGTCCTATCCGGAGTGGAGCATGCTGTCGCATCTGGTGGAGCCGAGGGAAACGCCAAAAAGTAAAGGCATGAGACGGACATCGAAACCTTGATACGTGAAAACGCAGAGCTCAAATCGCGCCTTGCTGAAGCATATGCGTTCATCAAGAAGAAAAATCTGGTTCATGGTACATCTAAGATTGCCGTTACGGACCCAAGCTTTGATTGACTTTGTATGACAGAAGCTCCTAAGACCATCCAGAAGGACGTGCTGTTGCAGCCTGACGGTGCCGGGCTTCAGGCGTATGCGAACAGTCTATGCAGCAAAATGTCCGCCATCCACAGGACCATGGCACCGAAAATCGAAGGCTTCAAGTTCAAGAGGACGGGCGTCACATCGGATGTCATTAGTGCAGAAGTTGTGCCTTTCCTGAATGTTGTCAAAACTGTTCTGGATGTTCAAGACCAACCCAGAAGACTCGACGTCGCCTATCAATTGATAATCAGCCTTCAAGAGGACTACTCTTACGCTAATCCGGGAGCCAGCTATGGAGACCGTCCATCGGACACTTTATCCGATACGATGCTTGTCGAAGTCGCCAGCGAGAGGAGACAAAAGGGCGAGGTGTGGAGTTATGCCAAAGACTTGGAAAGCATTGAAGAATCTTCGAGTATGTTGGAAGAGTATGGCACTTCGACGTACTTTCCGGAGGCCATCGCTTTGTTCAAGTTATGGAAAGAAGAGGATGAAGCCGGCTCAAACAACGCGAAATAGGTGGACATACCCGCCTATAATGAGAGATATTCACGGACCACATTGCCAATGAATGCGGCTAAGACAAGCACACTTGGCATCGAAATGTTCCAATGTGATGTGTACCAGATTGACGCATGATGATGGACCTGGAATCTAGCCACAAATGGTCGTCATCAATTTTGATGTTAATTCGTATTCTTGTTGTAACTTTAGAGGGCCTGGAGGTTCCTTTTCCAGCGGCTGCGGACTGTGAGCTGCTTGTAAGTTGTCGTTGAGTTGAGGGCGAATCAGGTTTCTGCTGTAGTGAGTCCATTGTTTACGGGAGTCGTGATGTACGAGTGTCACCAACTGCGTATTTTTGTGGAAGTGTAAGTTAGCGACTTTACAAATGTATGTTCAGCTTGGTGGCTGATCCCTCGCACCCCGCGGGCCCCTAGCTCGTGCGGGAGCAGATCGATCGGCTGAGGCCAAGAGGATGGACATCTGTCATCGAATTGGAGTGCATGCATGCCTGCATTTTTAGCTTGCCTCGGCAACAATTGATGCCGACTTGCGAGGCCAAGGCGCGCATTTTGGTACGACGAAGGCATGACATCAACACTCTTGTTTGCACAGCGGGAAGATTATTAGTTTACATTAGGGGACGCGTTCAAAATGGCGGTATTAGCAGATCCGCACGGGCGACACTGCGCAACAGTGCTCTTTCTACCTATTTCCCCTCGGTCCCTTTTTGTGCCAGTAGTCGCGTGGAGCGAGCAACAAACAAAGAGACTCGCGGACGGTTGCAGAAGCGCGCCGATCACTAGCTAGCGTACCTATCTGTAGTGCTACAGGGTAAGTTGAACAATTCTTAGCTCGCGTCGTCGCTGACCACCTTGTGTGAAGCGTCATACGTCGTCAATATGGCTTCCCGACAAGAGCAGCCTACACCACTCGATTCCGATATTCCTGGAGGCTGGATTGAGACGCCAGCGGATCCCAATCGGCATCAATCTTACGTGGGATCGCAATACAGCGCGGAAGACGCTTCTATATCCTACTCCCGCGCGGAAGATGTACCCACACCTCGCGCTACAGGACCGGTGCCTACGTCCTTCATATCCAACACGAATACTAGCAACGCCAGCTACTATGACGGTGGTGGAGCAAGGCTCTTTACAAACTCGGGTAACAGTACCGCGGTACCTTCGCCTGCACCAGAGCCAGTAATGGTCAATGAACGAAGCTCCAACGCGCACGGCGCAATGTTACCAGAGAGCGGTATCGGAGGAGCCCAACATTCAATTAACACAGCTGTGGAGAAGAAATCTCGTCGGGAAGAGGTCGCACAGGAACCGGTAGAGAAGCTCGAGCCTGTCGCGAGCGACTCATCGGACTCTGAGCATGAGCAAGATAGAGGATACGTCGCGATCAAACCAGCTGAAAATTCCGCCACGAGACCTCCATTACAATCGAATCAGTCAAGAGCCATGACCGAAGAAGATCTCTTCCGCACACTGTCGCGACGGAGAACCAGCCAAGCTGGCCTTAGCAAGGCTAACACTCACGCGACTGGGACGAGTCAAGAGGAAGATGACGAAATCAACAACTTGATGAGCAAGATGTTTGGAAAGACACGGCAGGCGAATTCCGAGGAGGAGAAGACTCGGCATCAGGGCGTCGTCTTCAAGCACTTGACGGTCAAGGGCATGGGCATTGGCGCCGCACTCCAGCCATCCGTAGGCGACTTCTTCCTCGATCCGTTCAGATTTGGCAAGAACCTTTTTAGTAAGGGGCCAAAGAAGACAGCAAGCAAGCCACCAGTCCGCACCCTCCTTGACGACTTCAGCGGTACGATCAAACCTGGCGAGATGCTACTTGTCCTGGGCCGTCCTGGTTCCGGCTGTTCGACGTTCCTGAAGATGATTGGCAACCAACGATTCGGTTTCGAAGACATAACCGGCGATGTTACGTATGGAGGCACAGACGCCAAGGAGATGAGCAAGAAGTACCGCAGCGAGGTGCTGTACAATCCCGAGGAAGATTTGCACTACGCCACGCTGAAAGTCAAGGAGACTTTGAAGTTCGCGCTCAAGACCAGGACGCCCGGAAAGGAGTCGAGAAACGAGGGCGAGTCTCGTCAGACATACGTGCAAGAATTTCTTAGGATTGTGACCAAATTATTCTGGATCGAGCATACGATGAACACAAAGGTTGGGAACGAGCTCATTCGAGGTGTCTCTGGTGGAGAGAAGAAGCGTGTCTCCATAGCCGAAGCTATGATTACAAAAGCCTCCGTACAATGTTGGGATAACTCGACCCGCGGTCTCGATGCCAGCACTGCTTTGGAGTACGTACAGAGCTTACGCTCTCTCACCAACATGGCCCAGGTGTCCACAGCTGTGGCTCTTTACCAAGCTGGAGAGTCGCTCTATGACCTCTTTGACAAAGTTCTCTTGATACACGAAGGACATTGCTGTTACTTTGGCCCCGCTGACAAGGCCGCGAAGTACTTCAAGAGCCTTGGTTTCGTGCAGCCCGATCGATGGACGACCGCTGATTTCCTAACATCTGTCACGGATGATCACGAGCGCCACATCAAGGAGGGCTATGAAGATCGCATTCCCCGTAGTGGTGCAGCGTTTGGCCAGCACTTCGCGGATAGCGAACAAGCTCAGCACAACCTGAGAGAAATTACAGAGTTCGAGAAGGAGACGCAGAAACAGATGGAGGAACGTCAAGAAGCACGCACCAAGGCCACCAAGAAGAAGAACTACACTATTTCCTTTCCCGCTCAAGTTATGGCTTGTACCCGCCGACAAGCCCTGGTTATGTAAGAAACCTTAGAAAATGGTGGAGTTGCTGCATGCGAGAGATTCGGCTCTCTCGTCGACACAAGCTCTACCCACACAATTGTCTTCAGGTAGCTATGCTAACTTTTACAGGATCGGCGACCCGATGTCTTTATATGGCAAATGGGGAGGAGGTAAGTCCCGTCGCTCGTTGGAGGAAATCAGTCTAGAAATGCTGACTGTGTTCAAAATAGTCTTGTTTCAAGCTCTCATTGTGGGGTCCCTGTTCTACAATTTACAGCCTACCGTGGCCGGAGCGTTCCCCAGAGGAGGCGTGATCTTCTTCATGCTGCTTTTCAACGCGCTGTTGGCCCTTGCGGAGCTTACTGCGGCATTCGAAAGTCGTCCGATTCTTTTGAAGCACAAAAGTTTCTCTTTCTATCGGCCAGCCGCGTATGCGATCGCTCAGACAGTCGTTGACATCCCCTTGGTCTTCGTTCAAGTTGTCATCTTCGACGTTGTCGTATACTTTATGGCCAACCTGCAGCGAACCGCTTCGCAATTCTTCATCTCTGTGCTATTCCTCTGGATTATCACGATGACCATGTATGCCTTCTTTCGGGCGATAGGCGCTCTTGTCGGCTCTCTGGACATCGCCACACGGATCACTGGTGTTGCCGTTCAAGCTCTTGTCGTTTATACCGGCTATCTCATCCCACCAAGCAAGATGCGTAAGTGAAGTAGCTGCCAGGATCGTGTACGAGACAAATACTGACATCAAGTTTTTAGATCCGTGGTTTTCATGGTTGAGGTAAGAGCTATTATCACGAATTGCATGTGGAACAATCACTAACTAGCAACCTCTAGGTGGATCAACCCTCTCCAGTACGGCTTTGAAGGTCTGCTAGCAAACGAGTTCACTGGTCTCGAGATGCAGTGCATTCCTCCGTACATCGTCCCACAAATTCCAGGTGCTGAGGAGCAGTATCAATCATGTGCTCTGCAAGGCAACACCCCTGGGTCGCTGACGGTCCAAGGATCGGAATATATCCAAATTGCCTTCCAGTACTCAAGAACCCACCTGTGGCGCAACTTTGGCATCATTTGCGCTTTCTTCATCTTCTTCGTCGCCCTCACCGCGTTTGGTATGGAGATCCAAAAGCCTAATAAAGGTGGTGGCGCCGTCACAATCTACAAGCGCGGACAAGTTCCAAAGACCGTGGAGAAGGAAATGGAGACGAACAGTCTGCCAAAGGATGAGGAAAATGGCAAATCCGAAGTTATGACCGAGAAGCACTCATCCAGCGATAATGACGATTCCGAAAAGACCGTCGAGGGCATAGCCAAGAATGGTACGTACTGAATAGCACTGGCAGCTCTGAAGGCATTTGCAAGAAGTATCACCACGCTATGGCGAGGTTGACACCATTGTATAATGTTTCAGGATGCACCATGGAACCGGGTTTGCTGTCGAATCTGCAGTCAGCTAACGGCGCTACAGAGAAAATTTTCACATTCCAAAACATCAACTACACTATCCCGTACGAGAAGGGAGAGCGCACGTTGCTAGATGGTGTGCAAGGCTTTGTCAAACCGGGTCAGCTTACCGCATTGATGGGCGCCAGCGGAGCTGGCAAGACTACGCTGCTCAACACTCTTGCCCAGCGCATCAACTTTGGCGTTGTCAGGGGTGACTTCCTCGTTGATGGATCAGTCCTTCCGTCGTCTTTCCAACGCTCAACTGGTTTCGCAGAGCAGATGGACGTTCACGAGTCGACAGCAACAGTTCGCGAGGCTCTTCAGTTCTCCGCACGCCTACGACAACCCAAGGAGACATCTATCAAGGAGAAGCATGAATATGTGGAGACGATCATCGACCTGCTTGAGATGCGTAGCATCGCTGGCGCGGCCATCGGCACAAGCGGTAACGGCTTGAATCAGGAGCAGCGCAAAAGATTGACCATTGGTGTCGAGCTGGCCAGCAAGCCGGAGCTTCTCTTGTTCCTAGACGAGCCCACATCTGGCCTTGACTCGGGGGCGGCATTCAACATCGTCCGTTTTCTAAGGAAGCTGGCCGATGCTGGAACAGCGATTCTATGTACCATCCATCAACCGAGCGCAGTACTCTTCGAACATTTCGATCAACTTCTCCTCTTGAAGTCTGGTGGCCGGACGGTCTACGCTGGGGAGCTCGGCAAGGACAGTCAAACCATGCTCTCCTACTTTCAGGATAATGGCGCAAAGAAATGTGCACCTCAAGAGAACCCTGCCGAGTACATGCTTGAAGCTATAGGCGCAGGTAACCCAGAATACAAGGGTCATGACTGGGGCGATGTGTGGCAAAAGTCGTCCGAGAACGAGAAGCTCACCAATGAGATTCAGGATATCATCAAGTCCAGAAGAGATGCAACCAAAGACCAGGATGCTGCCGATGATCGCGAATACGCAATGCCATATGTCCAGCAATGGCTAGCGGTCGTGCGTCGAAATTTCGTCGCGATCTGGAGGGACCCAGAGTATGTTCTCGGCATCACCATGCTGCATATCTTCACTGGACTCTTCAACGGTTTCACGTTCTGGGACCTTGGACAATCACAGATCGATATGCAGTCTCGCCTGTTCTCGATTTTCATGACTCTTACCATTAGTCCACCGCTCATCCAGCAGCTTCAGCCTCGATTCATCAGCACACGAGCGATTTACGAGTCGCGCGAAGGCAGCGCGAAGATTTACTCCTGGACTGCCATGATCTGGGGTACTATCCTGAGCGAAGTGCCGTATCGCCTCGTTGCTGGAACTATTTACTGGTGTTGCTGGTACTTCCCACCCGGGTTCCCGCGAGATACATACACCGCTGCGAGCGTTTGGCTGTTCGTGATGCTGTTCGAGATGTTCTACCTTGGCTTCGGACAGGCGATCGCTGCCTTCAGTCCGAACGAGTTGCTTGCATCTCTTCTCGTGCCGATATTCTTTACCTTCATCGTCTCGTTCTGTGGTGTTGTTGTACCATACGCTGGACTCGTATCCTTTTGGCAGAGTTGGATGTACTGGCTTACCCCGTTCAAGTACTTGCTCGAGGGTTTCCTTGCGCTGCTGGTCCAAGGACAAGAGATCCGCTGCGAGACGAGTGAACTGGCCATCTTTCCTCCTCCGCCTGGTCAATCTTGCGACTCGTACGCTGGTCAATTTGCGCAGCAAGCTGGTGGATATGTACAGTCACAACCAGATGGTAATTGCGGCTTCTGCCAGTATGCGACTGGTGATGCATTCGCTGCATCGTTTAACGTGTTCCCACAGTACATCTGGCGCGACTTTGGTACGTACGCCCTCCGAGTGTTGTGTTGTTTTGCTAACCTTACGTCGCAGGCATTATGTGGATTTTCATCTTCTTCAATTTTGCGGTAGTATTCGTGTGCTCATGGCTCTACCTGGGTGGCGTGCGCAAGATCAAGAATCTGTTCAGCCCTGCTGTGAAGAAGCAGAAGAAAGAGCAGAGGAGGAAGCAGAGTGCCGACAAAGCCTGAAATGCTTATGAGGCTGCTTATCGTCAATGCAAATGTTCCATTTGAATCTAGTAATGGTTCGGAAGAACTCGTAGCTGCGCCGCGGCCGGCTGGTGTCCAGGCTACGTCGGTATGTGGGTCTCGATTGCTTGGCAATCCCCGCAAACAACTCTTCGGGATCGTGTGTATGAACTTCAGACAGATCAAATCTAGGTGTATATCATCAGCGACCAGATGCTTTCCATGCTTTTGCATATTTACAAACCATTGAATTCGAATCCTAGCATGCTTCCTGAGGGCTATCCTACAAATTTATGATTTGAGGCAATGAAAATCAGAACACAATCTGCGTACACAGTGACAGTGCAATTGAAGAACGTATCAGTACCGCGGCTCTGTAGTTCGTACCGTGACAGTGACACATGCGCGAATCCGCTGTCATGCGCGATTAATTCTGGGCGCAGCGTCAGCCACATGAATGGCTGGTCTTCTCGGCTTAAGGATTGCAAATATGTGCCAATCCCGACTTGCTTTCCGGGCCAGCCTTTATCAGAGACTGAAATGCCTCAGCTTTTCCGAGCACGCAAGCAAAGCGCACATCCCATCCGACCGCAGCTGTATGATTCGTGCCGTCGATGGAAAGATGCACAATCAACGTGCAGGGGTACCATGGATAAGCCGAACTCACACGGGCTAGGAGAGGAATCGGGCGCATAGCCTCTCGTCGGCCGCTAACGAACATCGTGAATATTGGCACGTCATGCGGTGGTGTTTGCTATTGCTGGCGGTTTCACCACGAGAATAGAAGCCAATGACTGCCTCATAGTATGCCTGTAGACACGGGCGCGCTGTAGCTTTATCACGAGGGTCGCCATTTTCCTCACGCGAGCTGAAGAAGTCGTGTGGTGCAGCCAATCGTATAATGACGAAAGGGAACACCCGCTTGCGGCAACGTGACGCATGGCCTTGCTTACCCCACAACACTCATCTGGGGGCCCAGCCAGACGTCTTGCGCACATCTCTGCCTTTGAGGGCGGCAGCCAATGAATTCGCGGGAATTGTAATGATTTACTTTGCTCGGCACAGTCACGCGGGGCAGTGGGAGCTGCAATAACGAGAGAAGAACAATGACACAATCGTGAGCAAAGGCAGTTCCATCTTAAAACCTCTTCGATGAGCGTCACCTCGATTGCACGTTTCACCCGCAGTTCAAACGCTCGTGGCAGTGTCTGCCGGTCGTTCCATCCGTGCACACCCATTGCTCCTGCGCTCTCCGTGTTATTTTCGTGTCCTCAGCCGAACGATACTCGACTGGCGACCAGGCGACGTTCCGGCCAATTACGCGGCGGCACGCTAGAAGCAGCTCGGTCCACATCCGCTCTGATCGTGAGAGACGTAAGAAGAATGGGACACTTAAAAGAAACCTCGGACCCCGTCTTTCGGACTACAAGCCCAACTCGTCTGACCCAAGACTTTGCCCGTCAACAGGTGTCCAAACAACAGCGATCCAATTTTCATTCTACCTCCATTTCCACTGCATTCTCAGGCACAATGGCCCCTCCGGCAGTCAACCAAACCAACCTCCACCCTAGTGGTCTGAAGTATGTTCTTTTACTCCATATGCATCTGCACGTCGCTAATTGCGCGATTACAGGCCACACAAGGAGCACACAGAAATCGAAGAAGAGCTCCACGATAAGGCACACATCGACTATGACCGTGTAGCTATTGTAAGCTCTATTCAGCACCACCTAGGAGAGCAATTGTACTGATTGACACCAGGTCGCAAATCCCTCCGTCGCCGCTCTCTACGAAGATGCTCTCGTCTACGAGACCGGCTCAGCCATCACAGCTTCTGGCGCTCTCTCCGCATACTCTGGAGCCAAGACCGGTCGTTCACCGTCGGACAAGCGAATCGTAGAAGAAGACTCGTCAAAAGACGATGTCTGGTGGGGTCCTGTCAACAAGCCGATGAAGCCTGACGTAAGTGCACACTATCCTTCCGCTCACCCTCCACGTTCCCGCGACAATTTGCAAAGATTTTGCTCGTGATTTTGGCGGTAGACGTCATGTACGCTAGGCACATACCCGATGTGGGCGGTTGCAGCTCGGATCCCATGCGCGTGGCGTCTGGGGCTCGGCTGCCCCGCATCGATGCCGTACCGCGGTTACTGCTCGCTGCGAACTTCATCTTTGATGTTGCCATGTACTAATATTTATTTAGGTATGGCGTATCAATCGTGAACGTGCCATTGATTACCTCAACACCAGGAACCGTATCTACGTCGTCGATGGCTACGCCGGCTGGGACGAACGCTACCGGATACGTGTACGCGTGGTGTGCGCTCGCGCCTATCACGCTCTCTTTATGCGCAACATGTTGATCCGGCCTTCGAGAGATGAGCTGGAGCACTTCCATCCTGACTATGTTATCTACAACGCCGGTGCTTTCCCTGCGAATAGGTACACTTCTGGCATGACCTCATCGACATCTGTTGCTCTCAACTTCGCCGACAAGGAGATGGTAATTCTCGGTACTGAGTACGCAGGAGAAATGAAGAAGGGCGTAAGTCATAGCCACAATACTCATGTTGCAATTGCTGACCAATTCAGATCTTCACGGTGCTCTTCTATGAGATGCCTGTTAAGCACAACGTCCCTACTCA
>Ga0265797_10004799_pt1 | contig 20289 bp, 23 predicted proteins | sample P2T30metagenome_FD_192433 | JGI IMG/M metagenome (GOLD analysis project Ga0265797, IMG submission 192433) | Plant litter microbial communities from East Loma Ridge, Irvine, California - P2 T30 | ecosystem: Environmental > Terrestrial > Plant litter > Unclassified | place: USA: California...
CATTGCTGTCAACATTGCTTGTTGTGCTGCTCGTGGTGCTCGAAGACAACAATACACTGGTTGGTGTCGGTGTACTTGATGAGCCGGTGACATCTTCTGCATTGGTGCCGTTGCTTGTGCTCTGTGCAGCAGAGGAAGTCGGCGTAGCGGATGAGGTGGACGCAACCGAATTATCTGATATTACAGAGGTTGTGCTGGAAGTCGACAAAAGTGATGGCACGTCAGGGAGGCCTACTGTGACGGCGGCTGTTGCCAACGCGGTGGTGCTACCGAGCGCGTCGACCTCTGCAGTCACCGCTACCACAACGTCCTCATTTGAGTTGGTGCTGAGTATATCGGGCAATATTGCCGTGCCTTGACGTCTGCGAAGACGCAATTGCTCCCCATCGTTGTACACAGACTCTCTGCGGATCTGCAAATGAACTTCATCGATACGGCGGGGTGGTGCTGCCGATTCAATGTGTTCGACTCCATGGAAGAATGGTGCAGAGTGCTGTGATTGGTGTTGAGCCGGGCTCAACAATTTTCTTCGTTTAATTGGAGGAGCCATATTGGCGTTCATGGAAGAATTCGGCCTCCTAAGGGCCTGGTACACTGGGTGTCGCAGCTCTTGGTGGTAGGTAAGCGCTTCTGATCCTCGAGTGTCGACGTCGGCAGCACAAAGTGCCAGGAGACGAGGGTTCGACGGATGTCCAGGGTGTCCAGCCTGCGGCTGCTTCGAAAATGATCGGAATTGGTATAGAGTGCGAGGCCAGTCGCGTAGATTGACGAGTGTTTCTTCTCACAGGCACCGGCTGTACATGGAATGGTTCCTGTGGGTGGCTTTCGGCTGAGTGGGCGTAGGTGTAGGCGAGGTGACTTCGCAGAAGCTCGGATCGGACTGAGATGGGAGATTGTAGCGAATGGACGTCGGACCAGAGGCCGGCTTTCGAAGCGGACAGATTACAGCGACAGGTTGGGAGCGGTATAGCGATAGTGATGGCGGTAGGTGATGGTGATGGCGAGGGAGAGGCAGGTGGTGATGATGTTGGTGGTGCGGACGCAAAGGGCGCGCGCGGAGTTGAGATGCCCAGTGCGGATTGGGAGCGACAGTAGGAGTTAACGGGCGCCGGGGCTTTTGCTGCAGTCCGAAACGAAACACCAGACGAATTCAAGTCTTCACGCCGCAGCTTGGCTCAGCCGTGCCGCGCTCTGGAAGGAAGGTACTGTACAGTAGTACTTTAGAGATGCTTTCGCTGGTGGAGCGGTGACGGAGTGGTGAGAAAGGCGACGACGTGTGCAGCGCAGGCCAAGTGCCAGGGCAGGGCAGGGTACATACTGTAGACAGGCCTCCGATATACGACGACACGGACAGAGACAGACACGCACCAGCAGCCTGCCACACCAAGGGCACCATCCGGCCACTCGACTCCTTTGATCAGCTTGGCAGCATCCGGCTAGCCTCTGCCGACCGTGACTGTTGAACGGCTGGACCAATTTAGAACGTTTTGATTAATCTATCGCCTGAGCCTGTGAGGGGATGGGATGAGATGGGGGATGGGGATGCGATGCTTCTCCCGATAGTCATCACTACTGCGACGAGAGAGCACTTAGCTGTTCTTCTTCTTCTTTCACCCGTTGTGCTCCCTTCCCCTTACATGTAGCTTGCAGTATAACGATGTTCATACTCATACACTTTCTATCATCGACCTGCGTCAGCCCTCTCGCCCTACCTACAAGCGTGGCAAATCTTCTCCTCCACCTGGTTTATTCTTGGAACACTCCCACGAGACTACTGGGTCTGTGGATCACTACTGGACTTCGTCAAGTATTTGCCTTCGGACTATCTAACCCAAGTCACTTCAAGGCTGCCCGAGTATATGCGAGTCTACGGACCTGCTTACTACTACAGTAGTGCTACTCATTCTGCATGGCTATTGTACCGTCTCATACGCCATTTATGCGCACAAATCGATGTGAATTGCATGTCATGCATGCGTGCGCTGTCCCAGCCGTGCCTGCGTTTCCTGTCCAGCATTTGCTGCAAGGTCGCGCGCTTCAACCCACGCCTTTTCCCTCCTCCCGTACACGAGCCGTAGACTAAGAGTGGTACTAAGAGCGCAGGCTTCCAATCCCTAGGGCCGTGCTTGGATATAATACGAGCGGTTGTGTCACCGCCTGTATGTACAGTAGTACATGTAGTATTTGTGCAACTACTGTCCACATGCATCGAGACAAAGGGACCCTCTCACCACTGTCCGGAAACGAAAAAAGCGTACACCACATTGTTCGCCGGGCACAGAATGTGTACGCCACTTCGAGACGCTACACCAGCCGCATACCAAGCAATTGTACGAGGTAGAGATCTACCAACCTCGTGAACCGCTTTTCCTCTTTACCATCGACCTTGTCCGCCTCCGCGACGGACTGTAGGATGTTGCTCCGACGAAAATCGACATCCCACTAGTGCCCGTGAATGTCTGGCCAATAGCTCATGCCATCGTTTGCTCGCAGGATGCGCTGATGTGCGAGATCTTGAGATCTCAACTCGGTGACGGGCAATAATGACGTTTAGGGGAGTGGTTTCGGCTGCAGCGTGACTTGGATCGAGATGCCGATGTAAGACGCGAAAGGGTTCCGCTGAGGGGTTTCTGGAATTGACTTCAAGTGCCGGCAGGTACAGAAAGAGTGTAAAAGGTACTCGATATGAAGTCACGAGGAAGCACTACATGTATATTGTACTACTACATGTACTGAGCAGGTACCTCATGGTCGTAGCTCGAGAAATATCGAGATACTACTGAGGTATCTGCATTCAGGTTCAATGTAGATTGTAGCGCGAGTCATGCCTCCCGGCTGACATGTGAAGCGCTTCCTTCGATATCTTTGCGACCCTTGGACTTGGGACCACGACTATCACAAGACACCTTACAATCCGAAAAAACCAGCGCCGACCATTCACATCGCCTGGCCCAGACCCAGTCCTCCAGCTCGCCCGAGCCATCCCACACAGCAAACCCACGAACACCTACCCACCAACCATGCAATCCGTCCGCCAAATCCAACGCCTAAACGACCTCGAGCTCCAAAAATGCGTCCCGCCCAACGCCTCCTGGCACACCGACTACCGCGACACAGCCTACATCCACATCGGCGGCCTCCCCTTCGAGCTCAGCGAAGGTGACGTCCTGACCCTCTTCTCGCAGTACGGCAACCCCGTGCACTTGAACCTCGCGCGCGACAAAGAAACCGGCAAGAGCAGGGGGTTCGCTTTTCTGAAATACGAGGACCAGCGCAGCTGCGATTTGGCGGTGGACAATTTGAGCGGGGCGGCGGTTTTGGGCAGGGTGCTGGGGGTGGATCATTGTCGGTATCAGTTGAAGGAGGGGGAGGTTGAGGGGGAGGGGATGGAGGAGGTTGCGGTTGAGGATGCTGGGGATGAGACGGATCGCGAGGGGGATGGGAGGCGGAAGCGGAGGAGGCGGAGCGAAGATGGTGGGAGTGAGGAGGAGGAGGAGGAGGAGCGAAGACCTAGGGTTAGGGAAGAGAAAGAATTGGCTAAGCTGTTGAGAGAGCATGATGAGGATGATCCTATGAAAAGCTTCCTCGTGCAGGAGAAGAAGGAGGAGGTCGCAGAAGCTTTGAAACGACTTGAGGTTTCTAAGAAATCGCACAGGACAGGAGATCGCGATGGAGAAAAGAGGCGCAGGCATCACAGGTCGAGGAGACATGGTTCTGATGATGAGGATGGCGATCGAAGAAGGGAGAAGCATCGATCGAGGAGGGACAAGGAAATTGATGATGGCAGGAGTGAGAAACATCGCTCACGGCGGCCAGAGGACGAAGACGACAGAAGCGACAGACACCGCGCCCGTAAAACGGAGAACAACGAAGGCCGTCGGGGTGATCACCACAGGGCCAGGCGCGATGCTTCCTCGGACGAAGACGATTACCGCAGGCGAAAAGACGACAGGTCAAGACGGGATCGTGCGGAATAAAAGTCTCGCAGCGGTGTGTATGGGTAGTACGAGACTTGAAAAGCGGTACATGGGACTAGAAAGGTTTGGTCATTATTTGTCATTGCATTGAAGCGCTGTCGTTCTCCATTTCACAGCTTCTACTGGGTTCGCTGTGAGTACTGCTCGAAACTAAAATTAGGGTTCCCGCGATGTGATTTTGCGGCAGCGAGCCAGACCTCGTCATGTCCTTCACAGACGTGGTCTTGACTCATTCCTGCAATCCCTTTTCCGCGCCCAAATCACTCAGCGCCGTATACAGCATCGAGTCTCTACGATGCTTCCATTCATTCACATTCCAGGGGAAAGCAATGCCAAACGCCAGTCACCTTGCAACCATCCCGCTCACATCTTCACACGCAACAGGTAGCGTAGGCGGACCTGAGCGACATCGTAGCAGATGAACTCGTTGTACTGGAGGTAAGCGTTGGCGACGTTCGTGTTGTCTGGCTTCTCTTTCGTGTCGGGCTGTTCACATGTCAGTTAGACGTCCCCAGTTTTACACAATGCAGCAGAGAAGACATACCATCTTAACTCCCGCCAGCGAGGGGTGCAAGGTGCCAGCGTCTTTCAGGCCCTTGGGAGCCGTCAATCCCTGACCCCAAGTGCTGATGGCGCCCTTCTGCTTGGCAGTCGTTGCAGCATCGTACTGAGCGTTAGTCAGGACTTGCATGGGATTGCCCAGCTCGGCTTCGCAGAGCAGCAGTAGAGCCTGGCGGCCAGAGTCGTGCGGACAGCAGTAGTTGGCGGACTTGGACGACATGTCGGCGAGGTAGATGCCTTTGTCGAACATGTAGCCGTTGACTGGCGCCTCTGGTGGAGCAATACGGAGGCCCTGTCCAAGGATACCGCCGTAGTTTGTCGCGCGGGAGCCGTGCCTGGAGATCAAAAGGTCAGCAAAATCAAATTGGCAGGCTTGGGAGATGCTGGAAGATGACATACCAAAGCAATCTGCGGTCGCTGTCGACTTTGGAGAACGGGCTGTTCTGGAATCGCTCCTCTTCGCCGTCGCGCTGAATGCGGAATACATCCATGACGTCGTACTTGACGGAGTGAGTTGCGCCGCATGTCTTGAGCAAATAGTCGCTGACGCCGGCGAACTCTTCAGTGCTACGATCAAGAGGCGTCATCTCTCGCATGCCCAGGCCCTTGAAGCGGGAGTCAAGCAAATGGACATCGTCGTTCTTCTTCTCTTTCTTCATGATCAAGTCGGCGTCCTTGAGGTCAGTCAAGCTCTCCATCAGCTCAATCTCTTTCTTCAACTGCTCGTTCGTGCTGATGATCGGCGGCCGGTTGCGACCGAACGCATGAGGGATTGTGGAGTAGTACATGTTTGACAGGCCTTCGTATTCTGCTGCACGCGTTGGGTCGTCCAACAGGTCGGAGAGGTCCTTGAGTATTTGGTAACCGCGAGTAATAGTCGCCTTACTGAGTTTGCCCAAGGGAAGCTTCGCGGCGTCGTAGTTGAGCGAAGCCATTGTGGCCTCGAAGTATTTCTGGTTGAAGATGAGTTCCATGAGTGATTCCACGGCAGGCTCGAGAGTGCACTTGGGCGGCGGGTTGTCGTTGCGCTCAGCCGCAGCTCCGGCTTTGGCAGAGTCTTCGTCGTCGTCTTTTTCGTCTTCGCTGTCTGGCTCGTAACTGCGCTCGACGAAGACGTACTTGTTCGGCTTCGGCTTCTCGCCACGGTCAGCCCATTTCAGGCCTGACTTGTCCTTGAACTTCTTTTCAAAGTTCTTGAGGGCATCTCCGAGGGAGCCGTTTCCAAGAACTGCATTTTGACCGCTCTCGCCGACCCGTCCCCAACGAGTCCAAGTCTTGTAGTCGCCGCCATTCTCGAGCAGCTGAGCTGGGGTGTCAGTAAGGTCACTTTCAATGGGTGCAAACAATGGGACTCACCTGGACGCGGTAGAATTTGTTGTTGTTGCCACTGGCATTGGTTTGGTTCAAAGAAGCGTCGTAAATCAAGCTGTCGTCGTCAACATAAACGTGGTAGCCAGTGAGGTAGCAGCCATCGTCGAGTGGGATCTGGCTGGTTCCTGCTTTGGCAAGTTGTGCTTCCTTGATCTCGGGTTTCTTCTCGTCTTTGGCGGGCTCGGTACTGTCGGCCTGCTCGTCCTCGACAGGCTCGTCTTTCACCTTGGCTTTGCCTCGAACCTTTTTGGGCGCAGGCTTGTTGTCCTCGAGCTCGCTAGAGTCAGCTTTGGGTGCGGCGGCTTTGGCTTTGCCCTTTTTGGGCGCAGGTTTCGCATCAGCAGCATCGTCCTGCTCGTCGTCTTCTGGCTCGGCCTTGACGGCGGCCTTGCTCCTTCCCTTTCTGGGAGCTGGCTTCTTTTCCTCACGTTCCGAATTGTCGACTTGTTCCGCATCGACAGGCTCCACTTTGGCTCTGCCCCTGGCATTGGTTTTCCGGGGTTGCTTCGCCGGGGCGGGCTCCGCATCGGTTGGCGGAGACTGCGCAGCACGCTTGCCTCTTGTCGCAGGCGCCATGTTTGGTGAGGTTGGTGTCGACGTTGTTGTTGGGTCAGTGGCGATACAAGCAGAAATCACGAGACTTGAGGTGAGTTTGAGGTTGTTGATTTATTTATCGAAGGCCGTGGTCCGGTGAAGGATTGGGCCGTGCGCGCGTCTAAAGCAGGCAGAGGCGACTGCTGCCTGTATTTCTCGTGCTCGTGCGACTTGAAGGCGGCAGTCGCGACCTGCACGCGTTTGCTTCTCCACAGAAATGGCCAATGACACCAGGTTCGAGGAACACATATGAAATAATAGGTGCATGTAGGTACCTATCTATGCCAATATTCGTTGACAGCTTCACCTGCCAGGCCTCACTCTTCGATCCCCATCACATCTCACACTCCCCTCGATACTCAGTGAGGTCGAGCCGCCACCGTCCTCACAACCTCCTTTCAACCTCCTCACAACCCTCGCTGTCAACTTGCCACCACCACCACCTTCTCTTTTCTTTACAACCAACCATCCCAAAACAACAATTACACCATGGCGAATACCGCCGAACTCTTGCGCCTCCCACCGGAACTCATGCTTCGGATCTCAACACACCTCACCACGCACGAACTCGCATGTTTCAGACTCACCTGCAAGCAGGTTGAAACCAATTTGTTCGAGAGCTTTGCTCGCGAGTTCTTCACCAAACGCCAGTTCATGCTCGAAGAGATCAGCCTTCAAGCACTGGTCGGCATTGCCAACCACAAGACTCTCGCGCCCTACCTCAAAGGTAAGGTCCCAAAGAGTGGAAACGGAGGACTATTTTTTGACTAATAGCATTGCAGAGGTTATCATTCACATCGAAAAGCTTCCAGTAAATGGCCAAAACTACCCAACAAGTTACGTTTTGAAGTCAGACAAGTTTCTGATCACAGGCCGTGCCCAAGTTTTGCTCACGCGTGCTTTCTCGAAGCTACAAAACCTTCGCACCATTGGTGTCCGCGACTACAACGCTAGAGGTCGAAGAAGAGATGGAGAGGACGCTTCGTGGAGGAGTTACGGCTGGTCTTCAAACCCACCCGACAAACGCTTTCGATACCACACGGACATGGAACCAATCCTCCCACTCCTGCTCTACGCCTTCGGGGAGGCCTCAACTGGACCCGAGCGCATTGAAATGTTCTTACGTCACAACCCGGTGCCTGACGGCTCGTTCGACCTTAGTCCCAGCTTCATGCAATCCGAAGTTGTGCCTGTCTTGGCCAATCTGAAAGCGTTGCTTCTAAGTCTCGATGGCCGCGTAGACCATTATTCCGTCGCCTGGTCAGATCCCTCGAACCCTGATTCCGGATTCCGCTCTCTCAGGCGCTTCTTGCAACACACTCCTCTTCTCGAACACATCCGATTGAATTTCAAACACAACGAGCTATCCGAAAAGTACACAGATGCTCTCCTCGCCTGGCTGGCCACCTCTTCTGGACCTGATGTCAACGCGACACCAACACCCGTCCAACTGGATCATCTTACTACACTCGAGCTGGGCATGGTGAACATCGTGCCGCAAACCCTCATCGGCCTCGTTTCCAAATTTACCAAACTCGAGGCGGTGTCTCTGTGGAAGGTTGCAGCGCGAGGTGATGCAGGAGAAATGAAGTTTGACAGCGAAACCACGTGGTCCCATTGTCTTCGCAAGATCGGACAGGCTTTTCACGCACCCGAGAACGTCAAGGCCTTTATGATAGGCTGGGCCGCCGAAGGCAGCGTCCTGCATAGGCCTGACCCCGTGAGATTCGCTGGCAAAATCAACGTCGATGGCAATGGCCAGAAGACCTTTGAAGACGTCGAGAACGTCGTGAGTTACCGCAAAGAAGTCGGGAGCAACGTGCGCACGTGGCTTGACGAGCTTGCTGAGAAGGCATTCTTGGAAAAACCGATTGAGAGTAGTGACAGTAGTGATGATGATGGAGACGAGGACAATGACGATGATGGGACCGCGGACGATGGAAGTGAGGACGAGAACATTGACGATGACGCGAGCGTAGATACTGAGGGCGCGGCGGAGGAGTAGGCCTCAGGGGTTATGAGTTGTATGATCCTGTCTGAGAACCCTGCGAAGACGTGAGCGATGCTGACACTTCGACGTAGAGATGAGTAGCGCAGGGGACGTATTCTTGACCGCTTACAAGACCACCAGTCCACGGAATTCCATCTATCCTCGACCGCATACGAGACTACAAATCCACCCAAATCCACCTTACCTGACCTTCATGGGTCAATTGCAAACGACGGGGAAGTCGAGATGCCTTGACTAAGATGACAGCAGCTACGGTAACCAGGACTTCATAGCAGAACCAGCCTCCCAGAAAGCAGCACAAAGCTACGAGCAAAGCGCATCCACTAAATGGAGAAGTCCATAGATGCCAATAACAGTGAATCGTGAAAACACCTCTTTGTCTCTCTCTCCCAAACTCCCAAGCCAAGACGTGCATGTACATGTATACTTCCACAGTCTGCCACATACCACTCCCAAGCGTCCTCCCTATAAGCCCACCAACGAGACACCCAGTACCGACAGTAGTCCATCCGATCAGCAGAACATGAACTCCATCCAATAGATCGACAGCAGATCAACCCAGCCACCCAAGCCTAAATCAGATCGATCGACAACAATGAGTAGTTCGGTAGCCAACGGCGCAAACCGTTGCGCGAACAGAGGAACGAAAACGGACGGTTCCGCTGTCTTCGATCGCTGCGATGGAACTCTATGTTGTCGAGCTCTCGAGGTGGCTGGGTGAAAAAGGAAGTCCAGACATCGTTAATATTATTGATGAGATGCGTTTTCGCGACTGTTGAGAATAATGATAGCGCGACATTCGTAGGGAGTTTCTATAAATAATGTTTTTGCTCTCTTTCGTTGTGCTCTGGCTTCCGGTTTTGTTGTATCACAGTGGAATGGAAATCAATAATCTTGGCGTAGAGGCAAAGATGTCAACCTTTTTCCTTGATAGTTGCAAGTAATGGAAAACTTCGATTTACTTCCCAAGGCATCGTTGCAAAACAAGCAAATTGAAGATGATTTCATAGGTTTGATTTGCATTTAGTTATGTTCAATGTAGTAGTATGATTAAACAGAGATTCGCTAAAAACTGATTCAGAATCCATTATAGGCAAAACCCTCTTCGGATCCGCTCACTCGCTTTGCGCCGATTGTTACGTCGGCGAAATGGCGAGGATGGAAAAAAAACGACAAGGGAAGGAATCCACCTCGCAGTATTCCCCTCATCGTCATCCGCGGAGCTCTCCACCCACCATCCTTCTTCTTTTTTTAGAGTTCCCTCATAAAAAGCAAGCGCTCAAATAGCAGCCGACCAAGAAAACAGAAGGGGGGAAAGAGATCTAAACTCCGCCGTGAGCTGCGGAGTCTCCAGCATAGCATAGCGTTGGCTGCTTGCTGGCTCGCGTCGTCTCGGGAGTCATGAACATTTGTAAGAGAGGTGGAAAAAGGGAAATAACAAAACAAGAAAAATCATCGCGGTCATCTACACCTTCTCGGAGCCCTTCTCGGGCTCGCTGGCCATGCTGGACTCGGTCATGTAGCGCTGGAAGACACGCTCCTCGACGTCCTGAGTGTAGTCCTCCTTGCCCTTCTTGGCGTCCTGGCGACGGAAGTAGGCACGCTTGATGTACTTGTAGGTTTCCGAGCCGAGGAAGAACACGAACGATGCGATGAAGACGACTGCCCATTCCCTAGAGATTGAGTTAGTAGATGTAAATGGTAAGATGAGGCGGGGCTGTTGTGAATTTTGACTTACCATGAGATGCCATGGTGCTTGAACACGTAGTCGTTCAGGCCAGGGATGTAGATGAGTGGGAAAATGGTGATAAAGCCAAAGACGACGGCACCGAAGAGGAAGCGGTTGGACCAGATGTCGTGGAACCACTGGGTGAAGTACTTCTTGGAGCCAGGTCGCATCATGAAGAAAGAGAGGCGCATGTCGATGACTTCCCACGCCAGGAAGAGCGATAGCCAAGTCATGGTGGCGAAGCAAGTGGCACGGGCGCGGAAGACGAGGTCACAGGTGTCGGCAGACTCGTTGCAGTTGATGCCGATGTCGCCACTTCCCCAGCCGTAGAGCACGAGCGAGAAGGAGGCAAGGCAGAGGGCGGCGATCCAAAGACCGTAAACAAGCATGTCGGTCATGATCTCGAAGGAGAAAATACCAACCTTCATGTTTTGAGGTGGCCTGCTCATGACGTTTGCGGCAGCTTTTTCGAAACCGAGACCCATGTCGGGAATACCAGAGGTAATCATAATGATCCAGAGAATCTCGACGGGGCTGAGTGGGAAGACAGAGATGCCTTCAGAATCCTTGAATGCAAGACCGATGAGCAGGATCAAAGCCTGACCGACGTTCTGAGAGAGCAGATGGAGGACGAACTTCTGAATATTGTCGAAAGTGCGACGACCCTCTTCGACGGCGGCAAGGATAGAGGCGAAGTTGTCGTCGGTAAGAATAATGTCGGAAGCGTCTTTGGCCACATCAGAACCAGCTTGGCCCATAGCGATGCCAACGTCGGCACGCTTCAGAGAAGGACTGTCGTTGACACCGTCGCCAGTCATGGCAACGAACTTGTCGCGACGGTGGAGTGCTTCAATCATGCGTACTTTGGTGTTGGGTGCGCAACGAGCGATGACGAGAGGGAGAACAGGAAGCTGATCGATTTGATCGTCGGTAAGATCGTCGAATTGCGAAGCAGTCATAACCATAGAATCGGCGACATCCTTGCTGAGCATGTCCATCTTAGCGGGCAGGATTCCGACCTGGGCAGCAATGGCGCGGGCAGTACCAGGGTGGTCACCAGTAAGCATGTGGACGGCGATGCCGGCTTCGTGGCACTGGCGAACGGAGGGGGCAGATTCAGGGCGAGGCGGGTCGTAGAGACCGACAAGACCGCGGAAGACAAGGTCGTTCTCGATAACGTGGCGGTCAACCTCCTGGCCATCCTCGTAAGGCTCGTCGTAGCGGCGGCTGGCAAGAGCAAGACATCTGAGACCGAGCTTGGCAATGGCTTCCATGTTCTCCAAGATCTGCTCGCGGAAAGCCTCGGTCATCTCAACAGGTGTGTCACCAGACTTGGCAACGTAAGACGTGCAGGAAGCGATGATCCTCTCGACGGCTCCCTTGGTGAAGACGTGGAGCTCGTTGCTCTTTGCGTCGCGGTAGAGGACGGACATTTTCTTGACATCGGAGTCGAAAGGAAACTCGAGAACCATTTTCCAAGCGGGGTGGTCGCCACTGACAGAGCCGCGACGATTCCAGTTGAATCGGGTCGCGAAGACCATGATAGCGATTTCCGTGGGATCACCACGGGCGTTCCAGCCGCCCTCGTCAGTTTGGTGGACGTTTGCTAGGTTAGCCAGAGATGCAACACGGAGATACTCCTGGAGAGCGTCTTCGCCGAGGAGGGCGTTGTAGTCGGTCTCAGGGTCCATGTCCTTCTCGTCCATGTTGCGCGGCTCAGTTGTGCCAAAGTGAATGCTACCCTCTGTAGGGTTGAAGGGTTCCTTGGTCTCGCCGATCGTGTATGTTCCAGTGCCGGGAATCCAAGCCTTCTTCGCGACCATCTTACCCTGGGTGAGAGTACCGGTCTTGTCGGAGCAAATGTCAGTGACACCACCAAGAGCTTCCAGCGACTTCAGGTTGCGGACGATGACGTTACGTTCGACCATGCGCTTTGTGCCGGCAGCCATAGTGATGGTCAATACCACAACCAGGGAAGCGGGTATCATAGAAAGACCAGTAGCGACAGCGTAGATGATGACATCCTGACGGTTAGAGAACTCGTTGGCGGCAAGACAGATGATAGCGCAGATGACGGCGATGAAGAAGAGGAGCACCGCTAAGCGAGAGAGCTTCTTCTGGAGAGGAGTACCGACATTTACACCAAGGAAGTGGCCAACGAAGTCGCTGCCAGTGAGCAGCATAGCCTGAAGCCAACGGTGGGCCTTGACAGTACCGTCCTCGCGGGTCTTGGGCTGTCTGACTCTGCTGTCCTTCTTGCGAAGTGCGGCGGCGATGGATCCGATTTCGGTGTGCATGCCAGTGGCGAAAACAATACCGGTGGCGCGTCCTTTGGTGACGGTGGAAGAACTGTATGCAACGTTGAGGCGGTCACCAGGTCCGGTCTTGTCTTCGAAAATGTCATCGGCGGCCTTGCGGACAGGAAGAGACTCTCCTGTGAGGAGAGCCTCATCAGTCTCGAAGTTGACGGCCTCAACGACGCGGATGTCGGCAGGGATGGTGTCACCAGTCTTGAGTTCGACGAGGTCACCAGGAACGATTTCTTGAGTTGAGATGCTTTCGGCTTTGCCGTCACGGACGGCAACGGCAGTGGGCGAGGAGAGCGAGCGGAGAGAATCCATGGTCTTTTCAGCCTGGAATTCTTGGGTGAAACCAACGATGATGTTGATGGCGATGACACCAGCGACGACACCACCCTCGATCCACGACTTGATACCGAAGGAGACGGCCATGGCCATGATGAGAACGAGTGTCATGGCATTGGCTACCTGTCGGAGCAAGATCTTTCCGGGGTTGACACCGCCGGCATCGCCAAGCTCGTTGCGTCCATACTCTTCAAGACGCGCCTTCGCGTCGGCGGATGTGAGGCCATCTTCGGGGTCGGCCTTGAGCTCTTCAACAACCTGCGTCCATTTCAATGAGTGAGCCGGCTTGGACATGGGCTTGTTGGATTGGCCGGAGACATGCTCGGCCAATGGGTTTTCTGTGGGGGCTCCCATGATGGCGTTCGGCGCCCTGTTTGTGGCGGGAGGTTCGGGGTGTCAATGCTGCGGCAGACTCGGGATGTTGGTTGATATGAGCGAATGTTGATCAATCGGTGGTTAGTGTGGCGTAGAGGACAAAGAGAAGTACCTCGAGCGTGTAGCTTGGACCGAACAAGACTTTTCCGCAGGAAGTGGTACAACATTCTTCTTTATACTCGCACCTGACCACACGCTCCACCCGATCCAAGAGGTACGTTCTTGGAACCTTCTGTTGCCCAGAGGTTCGATGCTTGGCAACTGTAAAGCTAGGACATGGGGGACTTACCTATCGAGCTCGCGCGTCTCGCGTCTGGCCTCAGCCACGTCACATCGCCTTACGGTGGCGGCCTGCGGACAACCTTACAGCCTTATTCGGGGCGAGATTGCCTTTGTCTCCCTACGGTAGGGCGAAGTCCAGAGGTAAAGATAGCGAGCGGCCTTCAGCAAGCTCGAGCTGCAAGGCCTCCGGTGAGGCATGTAGATGTAATGCAGGCTTGGCACCGGGCCAATCTGGAGCACGCTTTCAATCTCGTCGGGGCGGAGCAGGTTGACACGATGCAATCAGACAATCAGAGCAATCATCGGCGCGGCAAAACAGCAAGCACGCAGCAAGCACGCCTCACGGTACGGTCTCTTGGGAGCCGCGGAGAGCTGCGGGGAGAGGGCGCGGCGATAATGGTGGGCGGGGGACACAGGTCTCTCGTATGCCAAGGGCGGAGCGGATGTGAGGGCGGAATGGGGTGCTCGTCGCACGTGGCCAAGACTCTGACGAGACTGTCTCGCGCCGTAGTCGTCATAGCATTGGTGGCATGGCAAAGGTTTAGTGGTGTTTGCAGGTCGCCGAGACATGTAAAGCTTGGCCTGATGCTGGAAGGAAGCATAGCGCCATGCCCTCTGGCCGGAATGCCGAGTCGCCTTCGCCCTAAAGTCTGAATGGCGTGGAATGCCAAGAAGCATGCAGAGAAGACATAACCTACCTATGCCTGGGCTTGGTCTGGCTGAGGCTAAGTTGACTATCGGCTTGTCCGGCTAACACCGGTGCATTGCGATAACGAGATGTGCTGGGGCGAGTCTATGTATGTATCCTGATCGTGGTGTTGTGGCAAGAACGATCTTGATCACGTGACCTTGTGAATATGAATGAGATGCGGGCAGCGGCATTGCATCATCTCCAGGTTGCTTGCTCAGCATCGGATCATCGGAATCTGCGCAGTGATACCATACTCTAGTACTACTACCACTATACTTTCTACATACGAACCACCCACCTACGCCACTACATCACCACTGCCTCGCCCACCATTAATTTCATACGCACCTTTTTCAGCGGCACGCGCTCAGCAAGCCCAAACACAATCATGTCCGCCAAATCCAAGGCCCAGGAGATCATCGACAGCAACTCCGTTGGTGAGTGGATACCTGCCATGCTTGGCCTACATGTACTCACCGCGACAACGATCACTGACCACTCGGATGATTCCTACGATACAGCTGTCTTCTCCAAGTCATACTGCCCCTACTGCAAGTCCGCAAAGACCCTCCTCAGCGAGAAGGGCGCAAAGGCCTACATCATCGAGCTCGACCAAGTCGGTACGTTTATCAAGCAAGGAAACAGTCTACGTTCTTCATGGCCCAGGTGTCTGACAATACTATACAGACGACGGTGCCGCCATCCAGGATGCCCTCGAGGAGATGACCAAGCAGCGCTCCGTCCCCAACATCTTCATTGGCCAGAAGCACATCGGCGGTAACTCTGAGCTGCAGGCCAAGAAGAGCCAGCTTTCGCAGCTGCTCAAGGACGCCAACGCTATCTAAACGATATAAGAGTAGACCGGATACCAATGAACAATGAATAAATTGCGCAATCACACTGATCGCGATGCTGTGAAACCTATCTCTTTCCATACTCGATCTCTTCCAACACTCTAGTCCAACTCGCCAGCGGCCGCCATTCTTCTCAGCGCTTCGATACTCTTATGAACCGCCATCTGAGCGCCCTTCCGATGCTGCAACTCCAGCTTCTTGTGCTCGTCGCTACCCGCGGCGACGCCATCGTAGGCCCAGTCGAAAGTATACGTCATGTTGTAGTCGCTCTCGGTCATTCCTGGGCCGTCGCTGACAGTATTCGTGATGACGGCGCCATTTGGCTGGAGGAAATCGACCTTAGCATGATATGTTAGCCAGGAAAGTAGATACTATGTAGTAGTATCGGATGTATAGTGCCATGTACCTTGGTCGGATAGTAGCTCTTGCAGACTTCCCTCACACTGTGCGCAGGCTGGCCGTGCGCTTCAATAAAGTGCGCCACCCTGACGACTTCATCCTCCTTGTCATCCTCGATCACATCCGTCTTCTCGATGATAGGCACGAAATCCTCGGCATGACGAATCTTCCTCTGCAGGCCTTTCCAGATCTTGTTTCCCCAGTACTGTCAGTCTGCGATCTTGCTCAAAGAAACGCGATGTCAAGATCACCTTCGCCACGGACAACAATCTCGAGATAACAACAGGCGAGGAAGCGACTTGCCTGATCGCGAGATAAAACAGGCTCAACACCTTTCGGATTGATCTGCTCGGTATAAGCGCAGTGAATATGCACCATGATCGGATCGGGGGATACTGCAATATGCAAAGACTGGCAGGTTTTCGTCTCGCGGCCTCTCGCTTCAAGCTGCGCAGATTGCTTTGTTGACGACAAGGACTTGCTTATCACGGGTCCCCAAGCCTCTTACACGTCTGGGCGGTTTCTTGGGGATGTCTGGCCGCCCCACCCAACTAGTTGAAACCCGCACGCGACCTTGCATCTCGTCGTGTTTGACCCACATCGAACAGATTCCCGTTTCCACGGGAAGTGAGAGGCCGATTTCGTTCCTCTTTCCTTCTCCGACCTGCCACCTGTCCTGCTGCAGAGAAGCAAAAGCTAGAACTGTGACCGCATGTTTCCAATGCAAAGGCGCGGCCCGAGTGTCACCATCTCCATGCTCGTGCCAAACCTGCCAATGCTGTTTCCATTAGCGGGTTCGACTCCATGTTGCCCAGACGGTTTACCCATGTCCCTCCATAGTAAGGCCGTGGAGTGCGTCGTGGAGATCCGGAGGGGAAGACGCCCTCCAACTCAACAAGTTATGATAAGTGGTTGTGGGTGTAAGTTTCTTGACTCTTGACAGAAAGGGTCCGGATGCAGGAACTGAGTTCGTTGAAGTGCAGTGAAAGTCCTTCTAGAACCTCAGAAGAAACCCTGCATCGCTCAAAAGAACAACTCGCTTGTGCTTCAATCTTTCTGTTGCGAATTTCCATCATTAATTATTACAGACTTGCTGCATGTTACTTTGCAAACGCTTGTGTCTCCACAGAATGACAATTCCTGTCGCATCAATCCTTCCCATCAAGAATCGTGAAACAAACGCCAATTTGCTCCTCTTCGTCCCGAACATAGTCCCTTGGGAGGGAAATACCAAGATTGCCAACCTCTTGCTTTATCCGCTAACCACTGCAACTCAACAACCCGAACTCGCCGAGCAAAAACCCGATAGAACACGAGAACGAGAAACGTGTCTCATCTTCGCCCCGAATTTCCTCTTTCGCCTATCTCGCGAGCATTCCACCAAGTCTCTCTCTCTCTCTCTATTGAACCCAGCCTACGGTGTCGGAGTCGGACAAGACGGAACAGTAAAAACCCTTCCCTTGCCATCGCAGTTGTGGACGTCGTATTTGCTGCGAAGGGGAAAATGTTAGTCAGCAAGTGTGTTGCCTCTGACAAATGTCTTGGAGTACAATGGAATGCGTAGCCCGACTCTTTCTTGAAGCCTCGTATCCTCATTCTCTCTTCTCTTCCTTCATGTTCGAGTCGCTATTGCGGGAGGATGAAGTGTACTCACTACCCATATCGTTTCCCGCACGAGTTGATCGCGTCGACTTGAGCCATCATTGGGAAGCAGGTGCTGGACGCTGCCGCGAGGCTTATCGTTGGCGGTGCTTCGCTAGTCGCGGCGGCACTGCTGGTGTAGTCGACTGCTGTGGCGTTGGCCGTGGTGTTTGGGCTCGGTGAGCCGGTCTCGATTGCGGCAACAACATCGCGCGCTTGTGCTGCGGGCGGTGGCACGACGTCTCGGAGGAATAGTGGACTTGCGCTGCAGAGTCGTGTGAGAGTTATGGCTCCTGCGATCAGAGTGGAAGCGGTGGTGTGGAGACGCATGTTTGAACTTTGCGTTTGGATTGACAGATGATGAGTGATTCTGTGGATGCTTGTTGGCGGTGTAGGATGATGAATACAGATACTATGGTAAAGGTAGGTAGCTATGAGTTTGGGCGGGTTTCGAATTATGTAAATGCTGTGTAGGTAGTCAACAAAAAGCCGACAGCCAACCTTGGGCTTGATATAAGTCAGATCTTCGATCGCTACGTACAAAGGTCCTTGGGAATGCATCGCCGATTCGTCACTATATCGGTGTTGGGAGTTGTTTGCCGGATATCCCTTCGTTGGAAAGGTTTCACTTTTCGTCTGCGAGTGTGCATGAATCGTGTCCCACCCCCAGCTCACATCGGGCGGGTAGCCCTTTGGAATGCTGCTCGAAAGTACGTTGCAAGTGCTGGCATGCTCGGCGCAGCAACACACGCAAGCAAGCACCTGTCCGAATCCAGCAAAATGCGACCTCTTCACCGCAATGCGCCACTGCACCATGGCTGAGACAAGCAGTGCCCAACGGCATCAGAGCGGCAGATGAGAATTCAAGATCGCTATCATCATCGACAGACAGGCGTCGCCTTAGTGAAGGGCTCAAATGCCAACTCATTTGTCGGTGATGCCGCCATCGCGCGCATCGTCCGGTCGGTCCAGATCTGTAGATCCGTAGATCCAACCTACTTGAAGACCCGAATTACCCGGTTGGCAAATTGAGATGACGATGCAGAGAAGTTTCCAGGTCGATGACCAGTTCACCACACGTGCATCCAGCAAGGTATGGGAAATGCGGAAGGTGCCCGTCCCGGGATTGCCTGCAGGAGTTCTCTTCCATGACCAGTCGGCGTAAGTGAGTCCGATAGGTACATCGGCTCGGAAAGAGGGTCGCTTCACGGGAACTCGGGTGTCACGAAATCTCGCACCACTTCCGCAAGCGGTGTTGCATTCGCGAGGACGTCGAGAGCGGTCAGGGCCAAAGCCTTGCCCTCACGCATTGCGCGGTCGTGTCTATGTGACAATGTTATCAGCATGGTCTTTCACTTGCGAGATTGAATTGCAAAAAGTCTTACGCTTGCTCGCTCCTGGCTGCCTTCGCAAAGTCCGAAGTGTGAGGCCCACCACCCTCACCTTCACTCTCGATGAAAAAGTTGGTGTGCAGGCTCGGGAGAACATGCGAGACGTTCCCCTGATCGGTGCTAGCCTGTGTGACTGCAGTATAGGTCTCTGGGATCTCTGAGCCGAGCGCATTCGAGTGCTTTCTGTATGTTGCGGCCAGGACGTGATTGGGTACGTGGTCTTGGTAGGAGTATCTGAATGGTGTGACCTTCAATTTCGCGCCTGTGGCCGTCGCTCCTGCTGAGAAGCATGGAAGAACCCTTGCGTGTAGGGCATCAACGCGAGCTTTGGTTGCCGACCGCACGACGAACTGCCCGGAGCTGTACGCGTGGATGATGTTGGGTTTCAGACCACCATTCGTGATCTGACTCTGGATGATGTCGCCTGGCTGTGTTTGTTGACGCAGCACTGACACTGCGTTGTAGGCAACGACGAGAGCATCCAAGGCGTTGATCTGCAAACGGTCATCAGCATGCTGCACGTACTTGTGAATTGGCATACCATACTCCTTCCCATGGACGAGCAGCAGCATGAGCTTCTTTGCCGAAATACTCGACTTTCATCCCAGAATATGCTGCTGTCCTGACGAGTGCTGCATCTGGCGTGACACCTGGATGGGCCATCAATGAGATGTCGACATTGTGATCACCATATGCGCCAGCATTCAAGAGACGGATCTTGCCTCCGCCGCCCTCTGGAGAAAGCAGTGTCAGCTTGACAATTTCCATCCACAAAACAACACAACGAGATGACTCACCCTCAGCAGGCGTTCCAAATAAAACCACCTTCCCTCCCAACTCTTTCGCCATTACGACATGAGCAGCAGCCAGCGCCGCAGCCATCGATGACACGGCAATGAGATTGTGCCCGCAAGCGTGCCCAAGTCCACTCAATGCATCTGTCTCCAACGATCAGCATGCAGTCCACGTCGGCTCCAAGAAACCTATCAAACTCACCGTACTCAGCATTAAACGAAACCACCGGCCCACGCCTCCCACTATCAAACACAGCCACAAACGCCGTGGGAATGTCGTACGCCGATGGAGTCACAGTCCAGTCTTGCAGCTTCTGTTCTCTGATGAAATTCGTGAGGATCTCGTGCGCGTGAATCTCTTTATTCCGGATCTCGGGATGGTCGTGGATGTCCAGGGACAGGGCGCGGAGAGATCTGCTGAGAGAGTTGATGTACTCGCTTACGAGGGTCGGGTAGCTGTCGGTGTTGTAGTAGCTGCTGACTCCGTTGGATGCAGAAGGGTCAATCATGGTGTGCTGGGAGTTCGTGATGGATCCTTTACGATGCTTAGGATGGTTTTAAGATTAATGTAGGTATGGCCTATGATGGCAGCACTCGTTAGGTTAGCAGAGACAAAGTGGTAGGTAGGGTGATTGCAATTGGGTATGATGGAGACCTGTCCATTGACATTGAAAGTCACAGGTGATGTTACGATGTGTTGGCAGGAGCGTGCCGTTTGCCACTGGGATCGTGCATTGCGCCTAGCGGGTCCATTTTGGTTCTGCAGGAAGAGAGATGAGCATAACACGAAGCTCTTATTTGCTTGCTGCATCCAGAAGGACAAGCGGGAGCATTCCATCTCGCAATCCCGAATCTTTCGAAAGGTGTGTTCAAACAGAGAAGCTCGAAATGTGAGAGTCAGCGGTTGGAACGGCTCTAACCCCAACCCTTACCCTACTCGTGAAACACGACCACCATATTCTGCTGACTATCAA
>Ga0265797_10004800_pt1 | contig 20287 bp, 13 predicted proteins | sample P2T30metagenome_FD_192433 | JGI IMG/M metagenome (GOLD analysis project Ga0265797, IMG submission 192433) | Plant litter microbial communities from East Loma Ridge, Irvine, California - P2 T30 | ecosystem: Environmental > Terrestrial > Plant litter > Unclassified | place: USA: California...
TGCAACGCTTCAGTAAGAGTTAAGATTTCGCATTCTTGCAACCTTATCCGAAAACCGGACGTTGCTCTACCGCAGCATCTGACTTTGGTACTTGAGAAACGGGCTGTTGGGCCCCGGGCTGAGGACCCCATTGCTGCACAGGCTGCTGCGGGCCCCATGGCTGATAAGGTTGCGGCGCCCACTGCTGTTGTACGGGCTGTCCGACCCATTGTTGTCCATGCTGTGTCGGCCATGGCTGCTGAATCCATTGCTGCCCTGGTGGACCAGCATAAGGCGATGGTGGACCAGGTGGTCGCATCTCATAAACATTTGCAAACCCAGCATACCTCCCCTTCCCACCAAACATCCACTTCACTCCTCCCCTCGCACGTACGAGAACCCACAGACTGAGAAAGATCGATAGCGCAGCAACAGCCATGGGTACCAGTAAGAACCTCATCGCTTTCGTAGTCCCGCAAGCAGTACCAGCCCAATTCCTATCAGGATAGAATTTACTGATCTGGCATGCCCACGTCTCTCTCGTATGCTCCTGGTCCTCTTGTCCAACGTCTTCATAATTCTGCCAGCTCTTCTCGCTGCTTTGGACTGAGGTCGCATAACCAAAGCCACCCAGGCTCGCGCCCACCATGACGATATTGACCACGAAGACAACCCAAGTCCACTTCCTCTCATGTGCCGCGGTGCCCTCTGTTCTCCTCAACTGCCATATTCCAGCCGCGCTGAGCAGACCAACTCCATAGCCTAGTATGCATAACCCCAATACGACGTATATGGGCACGTTGTTGATGTCTATGGTCACGGTGGTGTCGTTCGAGGCGGTGCCGCCTGGGCGTGATAGGATGAGTTGGCGACCACCGCTGCGCCAATCGCGATCAAGGTAGTCTTCGAAATTGTCCTTGGATATGCTCTCGAGGATATTGGTTAGGGCGGCGATGGCAAGGAGGAGACCGGGTGGAAGGAGGAGGAGCAATACGCGACAGCCATTGGGGTTGCGCATTCTCGTGGTCTGGCGCTGTGGGACGGCCTTTACGGAGTCACAATATATCGATGTGTGTCGCGAAGAGGATAGGATACAGGCGCCCTCAGCGAAAGGTGCGCTGTGTCAAGATAAATGGTGATTCATCGTGACTCGCTGGCCGCGGTCGAGGCGATGCGGCGTGGGCGCCTGAAGGAATGGCTTGGTTCGAGCCATGCTTGGCAAAGCTATGCATCTCAACATAGCTCACACTGCATCTTCGGTTTGGTGACAGCGGCGCAAGGCAAATGTTGCATTTCAGATGGATGGGATGATGGCTTGCCATCGGAAGTCGCGTTCCAAACTGAAGATCGCGACGCGCGCGTTCACGTGTCAGATGGGGTACTTACCCCACGAATACATCCACCAGTACGAAAGCGAAGATGTGAAAACATTAGCTATTGAGCATTCTCTACCATAGGCAGAGAGACAGGCATTTTATATGCCAGAGATCTATATAGTTCCCAGCCTAATGATCTAAGAAAAATGATTACAAATATATACCCAAACTCCATTCATGCAGAAAAGCTCCCGCTTTTGTGAATTATTGCGGCGCTCCAATGGCCTGCAATTTCGCCAGCTCAAAGTAAACTCCCTTCTTAGCTACCAGTTCGTCATGTCTGCCCTTCTCTACGATCTTGCCTTGATCAAAGACATATATCACGTCAGCGTGTTGAATCGTACTCAGACGATGCGCAATCGCGATGGTGGTGCGCCCTTGTGCTGCGGAGTCAAGGGCAGCTTGTACAACGCGTTCGGATGTGGAGTCGAGTGCTGATGTGGCTTCGTCGAGAAGCAAGACCTTGGGGTCACGGAGGAGGGCGCGGGCGATCGCTATACGTTGGCGCTGAAACTGATGTTAGTGAAGTTTGAGAGGAAGAGAGAGCAGAGGAACGTACCTGGCCACCAGATAGGAGAGCACCCTTTGCACCCACTAGCGTGTTGAACCCATCAGGCAACGATGTAATGAAGTCATAGATATTGGCATCTTTGCATGCTTGTATCACCGCCTCATCGCCCAAGTCTTCCTTGTCGGCGAGGATGTTTTCGCGAATTGTACCAGTGTAGAGAGTTGTTTCTTGACTCACGATTGCCAATTGCGATCGGTAGTCTTGGAGGTTGTAGTCTTTCAGGTCCACATCGTCGACGAGCACGCCACCACTTGTTGGGTCGTAGAACCTTTCAAGTAACTGCATGACCGTTGACTTTCCACTGCCAGAGGCACCGACAAGTGCAATGAACTGACCTGGTTTGGCTGCCAGACTGACACCGCGCAGGACACGATGGTCAGGTCTGCCGGGGTACGTGAAACGTACGTCCTGTAGCTCGACCTTGCCGCTTAACCTCTCAATCTTGATGCCCTCAGGCGACCAGTGGTCAATCTTTGGAACGCGGTTCAGGAACGACTTCAAGAGCTTGGCCGCGTCCCTAGCTTCGCCCATGTCGGGGGCAAAAGAGAAGATTGCACCAGCTGACTGAGCACCGTTGATGATGGACGAGTAGACTATGAAGAACTGCAAGACAGTGTACTCCTGGTTGAACAATAGACGTCCTCCGTACCAGAAGACAAGGGCGAAGATGAACATGCTGAGACCCTGAGATGTTGCATAGAGCACCGCTGACACATTTGTGAACTTGAAGTAGCCCTTGCCCTGGTCCGCAAGTTTGACGTGGTAAGTACCCAAAAGGTATTTCTCCAATGAGAGTGAGGCCACAGTACGGATGGATGAGGCTGCTTCACAAGCAAAGCTGGCCGCATCAGACGTCTCTTTGGTTCGTTTCTCCATGCGGGTAAGGGCGTAAAAGCGGAAGTAACCACAGCCAATAACGAGTGGGATGGTCGCAGAGCACACGAGCGCCAGCTTCCAACCAAAGGAGCATGCGACGATAATGGCGACAAGAATGGAAGAAGCAGCGCTGACAATCGTTCCGAGAGTAGAGCCGCTGAGACCAGCAAGACGATTGGCCTCTGACGAAAGGAAGTTGCTGAGCGCGCCAGAAGTTACTGTGTCTCCGTCAAAGAACTCCATGTCCTGACGAAGCATAGCCCCAAAAGCGCGCGTTCGCACGCTACCAACAAGCCTGGCCGATCCTCTTGACAGAGTCATACCCTGTACGTAGTAGAAAGAGCCAATGACGATTCCGAGCATGAGAAACATGCCACACCAGAAGTTTACGTTGAGTCCACCGAGAGACGTTCCAGGAGATAGAAGCGAGTTGATGGAGTTACCCAGGAAGATGGCTTGGATGGCAGGGTTGCAGCCAGCGAGGAAACTGAACACCAGTCCAATAGTCATGGTAGTGTGCTCGCCTCTGTTCATTTCCCATGCAAACTTGATCAACTCCCAAGTACCGTATTCCTTCTCTTTCTCATTCTTGTTCGCCTGGTACTCTGTAGGGGCGGATGTAGTGGTTCGCAACAAAGCAAGCTTCTCTTCGTTGGCAGTGCCTTCCGTTTTGCTGTCAGGGTCGTCCAGAAGCGTCATCCTGTTGGCAGGGCTGACCTTAGAGGTAAGCTCTTGGGCCTGTACTAAACTTGCGTATACAGCTTTGCGGTCGATAAGCTCTTGGTGAGTGCCTTGCTCGACAATTCGGCCCAAGGCCATAACCACGATGTTGTCGGCGCTTTTGATGGTCGAGAGTCGGTGGGCGATAACGATGGTAGTACGTCCTTGCGATGCGCGGTCAAGAGCCTCCTGGACTGCGCTCTCGGATCGGGTATCGAGGGCTGCAGTAGCTTCATCAAGGAGAAGAATCTTGGGATCCGATACGATCGCACGAGCAATTGCAACACGCTGTTTTTGTCCACCTGAGAGCAAGCCACCTCGCTCTCCAACCTTGGTCTGGTACTTTTCTGGAAGGTCCATGATGAAGTCGTGAGCGTTAGCGATTTTAGCAGCCTTTTCGATGAGCTCCATCTTCTTGTCATCCGATACATCTGCATACTCTGTGTTGACCAAACCATGCAAAATGCTTTCATAGATTGTGGTACTGAACAAGACGGGTTCCTGGCTCACAATGGCCATATGTTGCCTTAACCAGCGCAGGTTCAAAGTTGTGATATCTCTGCCGTCCAGGAAAATTTGACCCTCCATCGGGAGGTAGAAGCGCTCCAACAGTCCAACAATGGTCGACTTTCCAGATCCAGATGCACCGACAAGCGCGATCATCCTGCCCGATGGTACGTCCAGGTTGAAGTCCGATAGCACTGTAGTGTCTGGTCGAGATGGGTAGACATGCTTCAAATTCCTGAACTCAAGGTTACCAACAAAGTCGTCTGGCACAATGCCTTCATCTGTTTCCGGGTCGATGGGGGAAATTCGTTCGATCGTGTTGAAAACCTTGGTAGCGGCTGCAGTAGCTCCACCGAAAGCCTGGAGATGCGGTAGGTTCTGTCCGATGGAAAAGCCAGCAATCATGAGTGCCATGACAACGGTAAGGATGTTGGAAACGCCAAGTTCCCCGTCGTCGAGGAATCTTTTTCCTTGCCAGAATGCAAGACCATACTGGAGGTTCAGCACACCCATCATACCAGCGATCATCATGGATAGCCAAAACTTGGCCTTGAAGTCATGTACAGTTGCGCGGTCCACAAAGGCTTTGTACTTCTCCTCGAGTCGCTTTTGAGTGCCGTATGCAGCAACGTTGCGAGCTGAAGATAAGACTTCCTCAGCAAGGGAGGCTGCTGTGGCATATTCGTCGATGGAAAGTGTCTGAGCCTTTTTCATCAAGGTGCCATTGACACCCATCATCATAATAAGTGCTACTGTTGCCGCCAACATGATGAGGGAAAGCTTCCACGATCGTATAAAACCGATGATGATGGCAGTCACGAACATGGACACTCCGGTCACGAAGAGACCGATCTTCTGACCGATACCGTCTTGCACCAAGTTCATGTCGGAGCTAATGCGAGTGGTGATTTCGCCGGATCCAAGAAAGTCGAAGAAGGCGATGTTCTGTCTGAAAATGGCACGTAGGTAAAGCTCTCGAATCGCTCGTGTGATGCGTTCTCCAGTATAGGAGAATCCCAAGATACTGATATACGAAGTGGTAAACGACCCAATTCCAAGGTATACAAAATACAGAGTATACGTGTTGATCTGATGCTGGAACTTGGCAGCAGCGACAGCGTCGACTGAAAAGCTGGTAAAGCTGCCAGCGAAATTACCGTACACAAGCTAGATATCAAAGTTAATTGTGATATATTCATGTCGTCGAGTATCTACTTACAGTCATGAGGGGCATAACAGCTCCAGCCGCAATACTGGCGATCAACGCCACGACCATGACGAGCTTGTCCTTCGCAGTGGCATATCGAAACAGTGAGAAATATCCAACTGTGAGGTTAGGTGCTGTTAGTTGTTTGTCGATAATATCCTTCTCTTGATCACTGAGACCAGCCGTGGGCGGCCTGGCCTCCTTTTCCGCATGCAACTCATGCTTCTCGTCAATAGCCGCGGAGATGGCCGTCCCCGTCGACGTTGCTGAGTCCTCGTTGTCCATTGCTCAAGGCGATGAGCGTGTCTTGTCGTTGCTGATACTTGGCGTGCAGCAGTGGTAGTACCTCCAAGAAGTCCTAGGGAGATGTCGCAAAGGAAAGGGACAATTGTCCTGCGCAATTCCTTTGAGAATCCTCCACCGCGCCACTCACGGGCCTAGAAGATTAGAGATCCTTGTAGTGCAAGGCCAAGCCGTTGTCCGAGCCGGATTACACTATGCTGAATGGGGTGAAATGCGCGATCTAAGCTTCTCGGCTGGGTGGATATTGCACCCGAATCGGTATGACGCGTGCGGCTCGTTTCGTCCGGGGGGTTTTGGATACGGCTGATACGATGGGTGATTGCGCAACGCCAACACGTGAACGAGCGAACGAGTGAACGAGTTGCTGAGACTTCTAAATGTACCGAAAGGACAAATGACGCGTTCGCCAGTGGCGATAGTATGATTGTATGAGAATACGATGGATACTAAGCAAGTGATGGCAATCACTGTTCTTCGCGTTGAAAAAACATCGAGAAGGCGCTGAGAGAAGAAAACGCACTACATATACGAGTGTACTCGGGAGTAAACATGTCTGCCTAAAGCGGACGACAGTCATAGTCGGACTTGATGCATAACTTTCCGTTGCGGTGAGCGTGCAGGGCTGCAAGAGTATTGACCGGATACGACGAGAGCGAGTGCGAGATGCGTCTCGGGTGGGACTGACGGCCGGTGCTCGGGCACCATATGCCGCCGATGTCAGCAGCTTGCGTGCTGAGCCCAGGGCTGCCCTTTCCCCCGCGCAAAATCGCAGATTACAAAATGTCCTGGGCCTCGCGTACCTCGTATTGTTCTATTGACCACTCATACAATGGCAAATGCTTTCGCGTTTCGGCGCGACTATCACTGGCGGCCAGTTGCTGGGCATTATTGCGTCATCAACAACAATAGGAGTGCGGTTCCCTCTACAAAACGTTCCACGTTCACAACCCATGTGCCATTTCTCCAATCTACGCAAGTAGGATTACTTTAGTGGGCCATGGCTTTATAACCGTTCAACGCTTTGAGTATCCTTGACTCCGTGGCGTTTAGGCACCAAGAAACCTCAAATTCTAGGCACCGAGAATACATCGATGTTCAGGCATCGAATATACCTCTCAACATACAGCACCGCCGGGCGTGTAAGACGGCGGGATTTGCTGAATGCGGGTTTCGTGCGAACTCCGTAGGAACCGAGTTTGCAGACACGGAGATTGGACAGGCCCCGACTTTTCAGACAACGGAATGCTTGAGCAGGCTTTGTCCCATCATATGCATACTCTGTAGGGTATATTGACCCTAGCAAAACCAAATACAGCCCCTGTAACTCGACGCTAGACGAGGACAATACCAAGAGCGCACATTCCTGACGATGCTCAAGTATGGCTATACCGATCAGTCCTCACTTGACCCTTGGTCCAGCCCGTTCCATCATCTTGGTTCGCTACCCACACACAATTCACAAAAGCAATTTCAGTCTCCTTCAGCATCCCACAAGCAACATGTATTAAAGAGCAGCAAGATCCCGAGTAGGCGGTTCATCATACGCTTTACCGAAGAAACACAACTAACGGTGACAACCCGGGCCTGCCCTCGTCATGAATTGGTCGTAGAAACATCTGGCAGTTTGTTCAAATGCACTGCTGGCGAGAAAGGGTTTGATAATACGACTGGAGACTACTGGTGAAGCGCAATTCTTAGCCCAGCTTTTTTACCACCAGTCTACGCGTTAGTCTCCTTCCCCTCATACTTCTTACTCGCGTCCTTCATCGCCCAAGGCGCAAAAGCTATTTCTCCTGTTAGCGTCTTCTCCGCCCATCTCAAAGATGTAGTTGAACTTACGATTTCCACTCTTCGCCAACACGCTCTCTAATTCTGGGAAATGTCTCCCCAACACATCCTTCATCCCCCCATTCTGTACCCACTGCATACCAACCTTGCTATACGTCTTTTCATTCCAATCGCCCGCAATAAATCGATCGCTCTTCAACCTCCTGCTCGCCATGAGGATAAACACCCGAAATGCCGTATCGCTGAATCCGAAGCCCGCCGGTAATGGCTCCGCAAGACAACCAACCAGTAAGTCCACCTTCTCAATATCATCCTCGTATATGACCGCCAGCTTCTCCGCAACAGCTTTGTTGCCGCCTGTGAGCTCGAGGAAGGAAGTCATAGGTGCCAAGTGGAAAAGCCGACGAAAAGCGTTGTAACGCGGAACCCCTCTCTCCCTATCCCTGAGGACATCAATAGTAGAAAGATCAATGTGTCGGCCATCCGGAGTGTGCAAATCGCGTAGGAAGTCTGGTGTATTGTTCAGCGTAATAGCACCCGGGTAGTTGACCCCGAAGCTATAGAACACGTCTGAGAAATCCAGACCATCGTTCTCCAAAGGCGCTCTGGCTTTCTCAAAGGCGACATCGCCAATGGAATGTGTGGTCTTGTGCTCCCCAGTCCTGGAGTTGAAGAAAGCGATCGTGTCAGGTATGAGGGCGTGCATACGATACACGCTTACAAACTCCTCGGTAAGCGCATACGGGGCAGCATGATGCTCTACGCTCGACCCTGGGATTCCAGAAATGGCTTCTGAAGTGGCGGATACGCGGCCGAGTAGCTTGTACAGTCGCTCGCCTAGGACACCCCACCAGTTTGCGTTCATGCTTATCTCAAGGACGGGATGCGCGAGGATGGCTGGTGTCCATTCCACCGTGTGTATCTTGGCCATCAGTGCGCAGTTAACTAGGCGGGCTGTGTCGAAAATGCGCTCACTGCTCCAGGAGGGATAGGCAGTGACAAGGGCGTCGCAGATGGTGTTGTGCTCGAGGACAAAGAGCGTGTGTAGCATCTCTAAACCTAGCCACCAGTTTGTCATGAAGCCTGTTTGAGGAATTCCGTTCGAGTCGCGGGGGAGGAAGGTAGCAATCTTCTGGGTATCGACAGTGAGTTTGCCGTTTTTGCTCTGCCCGCGTAGTTCGGTTGTGCGGAGTTCGGTGCTGCCGTAGATCTGACTGCCGTCCCACCAGTGTGTGTTGACATTTCTGTATGCTGGAGCTGTTTTGTCCGTTTTATCTAACGCGGCATCCGGCTGGGTCTGTTCAATCTTCATCCTGCCGTCTGGCGAACTCCACTTGTCACCCTCAGGAAGCGGGACAGTGTACGTTTCCGAGGCGGAATTCTCATGCTGAAACCAGTCGTGGACTTGGAACTGGATCCACGCCGCAGCTAGCAGGTTCAGACTGGTTGCAGGTTTGAAGTTGTCCCTCTTCAGTAGCTGCTCACTGATGAGTCGTGGGTTTGGTGTCATGAGTTCCTCCTCGCTTGGCTTTGCGGTGTGTTCGCGAGGTACATTGCGGCCGAATCGCATACCTGTACATCCCATTTTTGGTGCCGAGAGATCGTTGAACAAACCATCTGAGTGGCGAGTATGCAAATACTGCTCATCAGACAGATGTGGACATCCAAGAGTACCTTGATCATTAGGAGAGGGGTATACATCGTGCAGGTTCTTTTGGCGTAGCTCGTAGCGGAAGGCGGCGACATTGAGGACACCGATCCAGGTAGGCAGCTTATGCCATGGTATGATATTATTCACTCCATGGAAAACTGCTATGAGGGCGCGTTGTGGAAGGCCTGGCGTGTATGTGTAAGGTTCAGGTTTGCTCTGGCTGGAGACACCCATGGCTCGAACACAATTAGAGATGAGTTCCTGACAGCTTGGTGAATTCTGGAGACATGCGATAAAAGAAAGAGAAAGACACAAGATATACGGGAAAGCTCAGCTAGAATAACAGTATATGCATACAACAGCCGCGTATTCTGCGTCACGATCGGAACGGCAAGGCTGAGGTTTCATATCAGCCCCAAGGCAACAGGTGCCAATGGCATTCAGGTATTCATATCGGTCATCAGCTCTTGCAAGGGAGAGTGTAATATGTGTATCAGCCCCTCGAATGGCTGATCACCCTCACGAACCAAACGAGCAAGAGCTGCAAACCACTATACATACATCTTACTCCACCATTCAGCTTGCTAGCATGTTCTCACGGTCTGCTCATTTCGTCCCCTCAGCTTGCGACGATTTCGAACAATGGTACATTGGCCGGCCCGTCCAGACCAATCGCATGTTCAAACGTTACACGGTACTGCGTTCTTGGGGGCGGCTTACCTCATCCGAGAACCGGGTCCCTCAAGAATGAGCAGGGTTGGTGGCTGACGAATAAGCAGGGGTCCATGCAACAAGTGTCCAAATCAGCTCTCATGTTGCACCTAGAGGCTGAGTCGGACGTACGCACACTGCAATCAAGTAGTTGCCTACACCGCTGGCTCTGGAACCAGTTTCGTTGCTGATCTTCCAAACTCGCAAAGTTGAAAGGTTTTATTTGCCGGTTGAAATAAGCGAGAAAAGCCTAGAAATGCTTCTGTCTACACTCAATTTTCACATGCTGCCATGCTAGAATCTCGTGTGTCCGGAGAGGTACTCCTGCGCAAAAACACAGAGCATGGTGCCAATTATCAGCCACCCTGTGTATTGTTGTTCGCCTGCAAAGGGAGGGAGAGTATAGAGGACGGTGACGTGGGTCGCAAGTATACGGTCGGTGGACATGAAAGCGCGCGGACCCGTGCTCTAATGTCCTCCTCTTCCGTGTTGTGGGAAATGCTCGTTTGATCATGAGATTGGTCATTTGCATGGCCTCCAGAGGAACAATAGGTCCGAGTTGGTGTCTCCAGAATATCGATGCTGTCTCTCCGCAGATTCCTCTCCATCTCCACAGCAGTAAGCCCGGGCAGCGAAGTACGTCCGCCGTAGTAGTACGATGGGCTGTGAGATGGTCGACCACAAGGTATTCTGTTGAGCATGCGTTTGAGGAGTGGCTGAATAGATGGTGCGGAAGCGCACATTATTGCAGTATTGATCTCGACTGCAGAGGCGAAGATACGAAGTTAGCGAATGTCTCACATGCATGTCGTAGAGACATAATTTACCTTGGGACCTATATTCAGCAACATAGCATCAGTATTCGCCTCGTATCTACGTGGTGGGGACGCCTCACTTACCAGAAGATTATGTATGCGCTATAGTACCGAGCAAGATCTCCGCTATTTGCCCAGAGGAACAGGCTCCAAAGTCGTATTCCGGACGCTATCGGAATGAGCAGACTCACTGCGAAGATTGCTATAACGGACAAGCGCTTGCCTCTTGGCATGCGCAGCGCAAGTAGAATCGGCATTGGGAGGAGCAGAACGACAAGATCAGATCCGAGACTCCAGCCTGCTTGCCAATAGAGAACGATCCTCAGGTCAAAACAGTGACCATCACCCCAACCTGAGAGTATTGCAGGGGATAGGGCGTCAGACGGGTTCTCGAGACATTGAAAGGCCACGATGAAGATACAGTAGATGCCGATTACGACGACAATCACAATCGATGTGATGACGAGTCTACGAAAGGTTCGCTGGGTCGCAAAACCAAGGTAGACTAAGTATGAAGTGATTATGTCAGCGCATCCCTTGATCGCATATATCTGCCATATAACTTACAACACAAGATCGAGAGCTTTATAAGGCTCGTGATGAACAAGTAACCAATGTGGTATGCGTACCCTGTCCGATGGTCAATGCGGTCCATTGCAGGTTAGGACAATTGCTCACATGACGCCACAGTCCCGAACAGCCAATACTCCCAGAATGCATCTGTCTCCTCTTTTGTGGCCTTCAGAGCTTCATTAGCATGTTGCCACCAGAGATAGCAGTAGACAAAAGCACTATACTCACCGTTGGCGGAACTTCTGGATTACTCTTTGTGCCAGAACCGAAGAATAGCTGGTAATGGTTACAAGCGCAGAGCCCCCATGTAAAGAGCTTGATTGTATTAGATGTCTGCAAGCGCGTATTGCTGAGCGGGTTCCTTACTCACCAATGCGACCGCCATGATGTAGTCGCTCAGGCTGACTTTTCCTACAATACATTTCCGAGTACAGAAGCTGATATCGATAAGCGGGACGTCAGCGAAACGTTATGTGGAGGAAACGGACCGAATGGCAAGCACCATGGTTGAAAGACTCGCAAGAGTGAGCTCGGTGACCAAGATTTTAGGCCGTAGATCGTACGGTTTAAAGAAGTCATTGACGGTACCCATGATTGCCCAACATCGAGACGTAAATGGAGCGTCCGGGTGGTAACTGAAATGGACGCTGCAGATTCGAAAGACTGGGGATATGCCCTTGGGTATATGTTACGAGGGTACACGAGCCGTTCATGGCCCAGGCTTGCTAGCTGATCTCGAGTCCAACGTCCGGGATAGCACCAGTGAGCTACGAGGACGCCACGGATGGGAATTCGGGCGTTAGCAGCGTAGCGACTACATGGCAAACCTGGTCGAACAAGGCGTTTCTCGGCATCCGCAAATCCTACGACTAATGCCCACCGTCGGTCTATACACATGTCAGATCAACCTATGTCAGACGATGCAGTCGCCGCTGTGATGGCGAAAGATGTGTTTCTAAGCTCTGTACAAAGTGTCGAAAATCTGTTAGTATGGACATAGTTGTTGTGAGATCGATCACATTGTATGTTGTCATCATCTAGTTATCCTTGCGTAACCACGTTTACGGAACTTATCATTGCCGTACGGCACGGTGTTTGGTCATGCTGCTGAGCTGACTTGGACGTGTACTGACTCCTGTGTGTCAGATCATCTAGGCGATAAGTGTCTGCTCCCGAGGGATGAATCAATAGCCGCCAACCAGAATCACCAAAGCTGATGCGGCGTGGTCGATAGCGGCTCTTCATCTCAACAAGGTTTCGAATGAGGTACGGTGAGATACCATCTTCACGAGTTTCGGAGACATGTGGCCGTGTCTCTCATGGACTGAAAGAAACGGCCGGCAATGTCTGGCTCTGCGCACAAAGTCATTGTCAGTTCGAGAAAGGTTGGTAGCGATGCGACAAGTATAAGGAAGCGAGGACGGCCTGTGATGTGTATGCAAGGGATGAAGTATGCAAGGGAGGAAGGATGCCATCAAATATAATTACCCGCGGCTAGTCCATGTTGGTGTTTCGCGGTTCAGCCACTACCAAGCGAGCTGCCCCGCGCCAGTATCTTGAGCTGACTGGGTGGAAAAGCCAAGACGATTGCGGCATGGACCAAGAGAAATCTCGTTGTCCACGAGACACGCCCAATAGTCAGGTCTTTGGACGTAATGCTGGACTCTCGATCGAGAGCGGGGATCTTGCTAACATGGTAATCGAGAGTCTGCTGAGCGATAACGAAAACTTGGTTCAACCATAGAGTGGACACGATGGAAAAAGAAAGGCGGAGGTCGTGACTGGAGCGCAGAGCCTGTCCAGCGTGTAATGGTCTGCATGTGTTCGCATGAAGGGAACTAGCAGCGACCAAAATTTGGCCAGTGAGACGTACAACGACTAGATGTGCTTGCACAGTATCATAGAAGTCCCGTCATGGAAGGGAAGTGAGATTGAACAGTCTACCTGAAACATGGACGAGACTCGTCGCACATTGGAAGCTGGCGTTGTTGGGTGAGATGGCGATAGGCATTGGATAGCGGGAACGGCGAGATTAGACTAGGGGATGTACCTGGAGGCAGGAGAGCTATTCGGGACCCTGAAACCTTGTGCGCATACGTCAGCGCCACGTGACGATCAACAACCCAAAGTATGAGGGATGGTAGAGTGTCAACACGGGTACTGTCAACGCTCTACAAGACACTGAGCTCTATCCAAATCCTGGTCGTGCATATACCATCAAAACACTCTACTGAGACGTTTGAGATTGTTCGCTGTTGAGCAAGAGACGCCCAACTGCCGTTTTTGATTGCAGGTCAAGGGTGTATCCCACTCGGCAACTTCCTTGAAAGCGACGATAGCCACCGCGTGACGACACAAGGACAGGTTTATTGCTTGCCATAGGCCCGAATCGCAGCTTCTTGTATAGGACGCGCATCTCGCATCTTCCACCGTTTCCAACACCGCGACATTGTCAGAAGGGACCATCATGAGCGCATCCAGCAACACAGCCGCAGCCCCTCAGCAGCCCAACAACCCGCCCGCATCCGTCGCGACCGCATCGAGCGAGACCAAGGCTACCGACGATGGCAGCATCCTGAGCAAGGGAAAGAAGCTATTTGGCCTTGGCAGGAAGAAGGAGAGCGTGGCTGGCAAACAGCCAACAGAGACTGCATCCACGACGACGACGCCAACATTGCTGCCCTCGCCCCCAATGTCACCGCCCGAACAACGAGTGTCACCGCGAGGAAGCCCGCGCATGCTGCCAATCGGCGCATCTCCCAGTCGTCGCATCCGCTCCAACTCTCCTGGCCTACACAGCCCAGCATCGTCGCTCATCTTCGAGCGCAATGTACAGGAGCCTGAACCCTCGGCCGACGTGCCTGCACACATCAAGACAGAAGACCACATACCACCCGCGCTGGATGCGACATCCTTGGCCATTACAGACACGCACCTCAACCCCGACGAAGTAGAGATCATAACACACACGGCGCATCAGCCAGCCGCTGTTGCGGTCGCGGGCAGCATAACCGACTCGGTGCACTCGCCGCCTCTGCCTCACACAGAGTCGGTGGCTTCTAGCCATGCTGAGGTGACGGAGACAGCGCCTGGGTACGGCTCACTGGACACGGCAGATCCACGTCGCTTGAGCTTCATCTCATTCGCAGACGTGGTGCAGGCAGAACACGTCGAGCACGACAGACAGGAAGTCTTGGGTGCCACGTCCAACGAGGCTCTGCAGTTTATGAGCCTGTCGTCGACGGCGAACCGGTCGCCCTCGCCAGTGAGGTCTGCCGCGTCTTCGCCGCCAACCACCAGTGGAGCAGCCTCGCCCAAGCATGCGGATCTGGCGCGCACGCGGTCACCCGCGAGTCCTACGTCCCCTATAGTGCTCGGGAGCCCTAACCCAGCATCGGGCGAAGAGCTGCCAGTCCAGATTGAAACGATGCGACAAGCACTGCGCAAGACGCACTCGGGCGATCTTAGCGGCGCGCGCTCGCAGCCATTGAGCGCAGCGAGTCTGGAGGAGAGTGCGGCTGATAAGCCTCCGTTCAAGTGAGGGTGTGGAGAGATTGCGCATGAATGCACTGAAACGAAGTTCTTAATTTCATTTTCGACAATGTTGGGAGCTCAGGGAGGGGTTATTGGTTGGTCAGATATCCATGTGCGATGTGGCGATGTTTTTTTTCTAGCAGTTATCCGATACCAATGCTATTATCTACGTGTTTGCTCTATGGGCATGCTTTGGTGGTGTGCCATGTGTGTGGGATAGATGAGGGCAATCAGGCACAGACGCCCTGGACGTCAGCTTGGTCCTGTGTATGCTGCTGGGGGCCGGGGCGGTGATTAGGCGATGGATATCAGCGCCAAGGCCGTCTCCTAGTCTTCGCCCATGCTGGGTGCCATGTCTGCTCGCTAGGGCTGGGCGGTGGGCCTCTTACTACCTAACGACAGACCATTTTGCCCGCGCAACGAGGCATGCGATGCGCCATACGGAACCGACATCCAGTCTCGCAGCGCCCCCGACCGTTGTCCGCGACCTAGACGAAGCGCAACGGCTACCTGCTGCAAGAGCTGGGCCGCCTGCCGTGTGTCAATGAACAGCACAAGACACAGCAGCGGTCCGCATCCATGGACCAGCAGAGAAGGAACAGGAGGGAGGTGAGTGCGTCCGAGGCCGCACAGGGAGTCTTGCCGTACAACAACAATGTCAACGTGAATGCCCACGAGAGAGCCCGGGACGAGTACCGCAAGCAGCCCCAGACGATACGCACCGTCACCCCCGACGACACGCCGACGCCGCAGCAGCAGCCCACGACGTCGTCCACGGCCACGACGACGATACCCGAAGACGGCTACCCCAGCCAGACGACGTTCCAGTCCCCGCCCAACAGCCCCCGCTCCCACAACAGCCAGCTCTCCCAGCGCACCGGCAACCCGCGAGCCTACGTCGCCCGCGCATCCAGCGACTCCGAGTACCGCAATGCGCGCGAGCAGACACGGCCCCGGACCCGCACCCTCGAGGAGAGGAGCACCCGCGACCGCTCGCCCTCGAGCGTCTTTGGCACCGGCCGCCACCGCATAGGCTCCGTCGCCAGCTCCCAGAGCAACTACCAGAGCCTCGAGGAGTCGGTCGTCACTTCCATCGGCCACATCTCCACCATCTCCCCACCACCACAGCAGCAGCCGCCCCCACCCCGGACCTCGAGCACCAACAGCCGCAGCCGCCTCTCCAAGCAGCAGCAGCAACAGCAGGAACAGCAACGCCAGCAGCAGCAACATCAACAACAGGCCCACCGCTCCACCTCGCCCGTCCTCTCCCCCTCCAATGTGCCCCCCGAGTCGTGGGTGTCGCCCGTACCGGCCTCAGATGCCAAGAAGCTCAAGGCCCTCATGCGCTCGACCTGCGGCAAGATGCAGGGTCTCTTGGCCTTCCGGAGGGGTGAGCAGAACCCCTGGGCGCTGTCGTACTGCTACATCAACGACGAGGCTGGCAGTCTCGTCTACGAACCCAAGAACGACACGTCCTACACCCGCACCCTGATACCCGACCTACGTGGCTGCCATGTCAAGAGCGCATACGACGGCGAGGCCTACACGGCATACATCCATGTCGTTGTCCACAACTCCAAACTCGAGGTCCATCTGCGTCCACCGACACAGGAAGAGTTTGACTCATGGTTTGCCGCCTTGCTGTGCTGGTCGCCCATGCGTCCAAAGGGCATACAAAACAGAATGGCCAAGCCCCAGGCACCCGTCATGATCGAGCGCCGCCTCCCAGACAGCAGGCGTCACTCCGAGGTGTCACTGCTCAAAGACTCGCCCAAGAAGGAAGCGCCCATCATCAAGGTTGGCAAGATGATATACTGGGACACAAGTGTGACATACAGCAACACAGGCACACCCAAAGGCACAGGTGCTGGCGGACGGCCCCAGGCTTACAGAGTCCAGAGCCACGGCTCGCGTCGCTGGCGAAGAGTGTCATGCACACTCCGTGAAAATGGAGAGCTCAAGCTCTACTCCGACACTGATGTCACCCTAGTCTCTACCGTTCAGCTTTCCCAGCTTTCCCGATGTGCCGTTCAACGATTGGATCCCTCCGTTTTGGATAACGAGTTTTGCATTGCCATATATCCCCAGTACACCGCTGCTTCTTCTCCTGCATTAACAATCCTACGACCTATATTCCTATCGCTAGAGTCACGAGTCCTGTACGAGGTTTGGATAGTCCTCCTACGTGCTTTTACTGTTCCACAACTATACGGCCCAAAGTCGGACGGCGCCATGACCGACGAGGGCACTCTGTCGCCGTCTTTCGGCACCCAAGACATGTTCCGCATGGAGAAGTCATTATTCGTAAGAGTTATCGAAGCAAAACTGATTCCGCCCGTAAGCCCCAAGGTTGCTGATAGCAATGGGCAAACCCCGATACGACCGTCCTCGTCCGCCACGACCAATCCGGGTGGATATCTCGTCGAGGTACTATTAGATGGAGAGACGCGTTCGCGGACCATGGTCAAAAACGAGGGCAACAATCCTTTCTGGAGAGAGGAATTCGAGTTTCTGGACTTGCCTGCTCTACACACCGCCTCACTGCTACTGAAAAAGCGACCGCCAAGCTACAACCGTACAGAAAAGAGCGGGTTTGAGGCAACCGCCTCCGATCCATATGTCTCCGAGGGCGGATACGCCGGTATCTCCTTCGATCAGACCATAGGAAAGACGGATATCTACCTGGACGACCTCGGCCCGAACCAAGAGATGGAAAAGTGGTGGCCGCTCATCAACATGTATGGAAATAGCGTCGGTGAGGTATTGGTCAAAGTCAGCAGCGAGGAGTGTGCGATCCTCATGGCTCGTGACTACTACCCACTTTCCGAGCTTCTGCACCGGTTTTCCAACGGCATAACACTCCAGATTGCCCAGATGATCCCGAATGAGCTTAGGAGATTGTCTGAATACCTACTGAACATCTTCCAGGTGTCTGGAGCCGCTGGCGAGTGGATATGCGCGCTTGTTGAGGAAGAGATCGATGGCACATTGAAAGAGTCACCTGCTAGCCGCTTGCGATTCAGCAAGAGACTGGGATCAAGTGAATCCAACGAGTCCTCCTTGGCCAACCAATTTGGTTCTGCAAGCGATCGTGAGCTCTTCGTTCGAGACATGGGCAACAATGCCAAGCTAGAGGCCAACCTACTCTTCCGCGGCAACACTTTGCTTACCAAGTCCTTGGACCTGCACATGAGGCGTCTTGGCAAAGAATACCTAGAGGAAACGCTGAGCGAGAAACTGAGAGAGATCAATACCAAGGATCCTGATTGTGAGGTCGACCCGAACAAGGTGACCTCACCCCACGAAATGGAGCGGAACTGGAGGCGGTTGATCAACTGCACCGAGGAAGTCTGGCGAGCCATATACAACTCCGTGTCACGGTGCCCGCAAGAACTGAGGTTGATCTTCAGACACATTAGAGCGTGTGCCGACGATCGGTACGGAGACTACTTACGGACGGTGCAGTACAGCAGTGTCTCTGGGTTCCTGTTCTTGCGTTTCTTCGTCCCAGCGGTGTTGAACCCGAAACTCTTCGGCCTTTTGAAAGGTGCGCAATCCTTGTCTATAACACGCTTCAATGCTAACAGTCCATCCAGATCACCCCAAGGTCAAAGCTCGAAGAACCTTCACTCTCATTGCAAAGTCTCTACAAGGTTTGGCAAACATGTCTTCGTTCGGTACCAAAGAAGCATGGATGGAGCCTATGAACACCTTCCTCACTTCACATCGGCAAGAGTTCAAGAAGTATCTGGACGACATCTGCTCGATATCGACAACCTCGCAACCCGCACCGCCGATACCACCCTCATACAGTACCCCGATCGCCATTCTCCACCGACTGCCTCCGACATTCAAAGAGGGATTCCCGTCACTTCCTTACCTCATCGACCATTCGCGCAATTTTGCAATGCTCGTCAACCTCTGGTTAGACAACACCCAGAAAAGCGCGCCTGACATTCAGGCTACTGACGGTGATCTCCTTCGTTTCCACAACATCTGCTTGTCTCTCAACGAGCGCACCAAGGACTGCCTGAATCGCGCCGAACCCGCTGAACGGCCGTCATCGTCACTCAGTGTCAAGTGGGAGGAGCTAGTCGAGCAGCTACAAGGTGCGCAGATCGACACGTCTAGGGGTGCAGCAACGAGGAATCGTGGGCCAATACAGGAAGAAGAGATCGAGGATTCCCCATTGTCTCCAAACAATGGTGATGTCGACTATTCCTCCTCGTCTACCAGCACACCCATAACAATGCAACCGCCACCACGGACACGACATCAGCAAAACTCGAGTATCTCAGCTTCTCAAAGCTCTTTAAAGAGCAACAGTTCGGCCACAATATCTTACACGAATCCATTCGCCAAGAAGCAATGGTCGGGTCAATACACACCAACAGGAAACGATTCGGTGAATGTCTCACAGTCCGCATCTGCATCCGCAAGCGCATCGGCATCGGCAAACGAAGATACGCCTCCAGGATCCAGCGACGGTATTCACATGGCTCCCGCGCCCTCCTATCCACAAGCCTTGACTACGACAACAACGACCACGATCTCTACATCCACATCAACCCAGTCCTTCAACTACAGTAACCCCAATGCCCACATCAACCAACAACAGCGACCTGCCACTGTATCCACGAATTCCCTCGTCGGAAGACCACCTCGCTCAGCAGGCGGTCAGAGTATGGAGGGCAGCGAAAATGGCAGTATCGCAGAAGAGGAATATACAACCGCGCTCCCTGCCTTCTCCGAAAAGGCAACGAAAGAGAAGAAGGAACGCGGCTTCCGAGGCGTCCTCCCCTTCCAGCGAAAAGGCAAGCGTAAAGACAAAGACAAGGATAAAGAGGACAAGAAAGACAAGAAAGAGGACAAAGAGAACCGCAAAGACAAAGGCAAAGACAAGGATCGTGACAGAGAACGGGAACGCAGCACCGAACGTGGGGCCAGCGCCTTGGGCCGAGAAGGCTATGTTGACTTTGGTAGCGTACGAGGAAAAGGCCGTGACCGCGATAGAGGAGGCGGAGAGGAACGTGACAATCATCGCGATGACTCCGAATTCTGACTACATGGCTGGTTTACTGGAGGTGATAGTCCGAGGACGCTGGCCAAGAGGGAGATCAAGAGGAGGAAGAGTGCAGGGGAGCTTTTGGACAAGGCAAGTCCGACGTGATGACGAATGTCAGTACATTCTGCCAGGGATGGACTTTTGTTTCTCTCTTTTTCGGACAGGCAATTCAAAAAGCTTGGTACACTCAAAGGCTGGATGTTGAAAAGCTTTGTTCCTACTACACGTGTAGCCATTTTTCTTGGTGGCTAGAAGTCGGCAAAGCTTGCATACACGGTGGCTGGTTTTGCTGCACGATTTGATGTGTTCTTTTTTTTCTTTCTTGTTATGGCGCGTTAGAGCGATGACCGGTTTGATTCCTTTCTTCAGGCAAAACGGGGGGGAACGTTTGCTTGATAGTCCTTTTTTGTTGTTGTCGTTGTTGTTATTGAACCTTTTTTTGTATATAGCATTTGCAGTTTTGTTTACGCATAGATATCAATGTTGATCGCTTAACACTAAACTATACTCTGTACGCAATGACTAAAGGTTTGTATAAAGTGTTTTTTTTTAATGATATTATAGTCATAGATGAGTAGGTAGGTATACTGGTATCTGTCATGTGTTTTTCT
>Ga0265797_10004801_pt1 | contig 20284 bp, 17 predicted proteins | sample P2T30metagenome_FD_192433 | JGI IMG/M metagenome (GOLD analysis project Ga0265797, IMG submission 192433) | Plant litter microbial communities from East Loma Ridge, Irvine, California - P2 T30 | ecosystem: Environmental > Terrestrial > Plant litter > Unclassified | place: USA: California...
ACGATGAGAAGAAGATGATGGAGATCGCGGCTGGAAACCCTGAGGACGAGGATGAGCAGATTGTTGAGGTTGCTTAGAGCCGGGAATGATTTGATGCTGTTTTTGCTATGATATGCTTCTCTCTCTTTTCGGGTGTATTCAAACGAAGAATCATAAACTCAGGCTTTTGGTTCCATCCGTGGAAAACAGAAGGAACGTCTCCGAAATCCCAAGGTGATGCAAGCTTGAAACATCTGCCAGGTGCTTCTGTGATTATTACAGAAGGACGTGCTGGCTATGCTATCAGTACGCTGAATCCCGTCTTCTGCCGTTAGCAATTCCAAACAGGAAAAGGCCGAAAGGTACTCCGTGACACCAACTCAACCATCAAACTCGATCGTATTCACGTCACTAGTACGCTCATCGGTCTATCAGGGACCTCCACCGCACTCTCGGATCGTCTGACCGGTCGCTCGTTTCCTTGGTCCACCCAGAGACGGGAAGTCTTCTGTATCCTTGACATTCAGAGATCTTGGCTGCACCGCAGCGTAGCCCTGGCGTAGAGAGCGCTGTTGAGGACGTTGTTGCATCTGGGGCTGGTGACTAGGTTGCTGACCGGGTTGTTGACTAGGCTGGTGACTAGGTTGCTGACCAGAGTGCTGGCCGAGTTGTTGACTCCTGCCGCCATTCCAGTTGCGCGGCGGAACTTCACTCGTAGTCTCGTCCTCGGTAAGCTCATCGAACAGGCCACCGTCTCTAGGGACAGCGGAGCCCTCGCCAATAGCACGAAGGATCCTCTGGGCTCGCCTGAACTCGTCGCGGATGGCTACGATGCCGTTATGGGTGACGGTGCGTGCGACGTTGTGAGACTGCTCGAAAGGATCCTCAATGCAGAATAGGTAGCGGTGTTGGACTTGCTTGCCGACTCCATGTTCTGTGACGGCTTTGACCCAGCCCTTTTCCTCCTTCGAAAGGAGGCCACCCTGCGTACGCAAAGAAAGCACTTGACCCATCCAGTGGAACGAAGGTTGACCTCCCTGCGATGAGTAGTACTGGAAGAAGCCGGCGAGCAGAGCGCCGAGCGATTCCTTGTTTCGACTAAGGACACCGCGTTGTGCAGCCTCTTTGATCTCGTCCTCGCGACGCCAGAAGTCGACTTCCCAGCCCTCGACTTCAGTCCGATCTACGCCTTGAGCGGTGCATCTGTCGTGGGGCCTCCAAGGTAGTTGCAAGTTCGGTAGGACAGGCGGGCTTGCAATGTTGACCAGATAGTGGAGTACCATCAACACGAAGCCGTAGCTGGACAAAGTACCCGAGTATGAGCTGTTGATCTTTCGTCGCTTTACCCAAGACTTGACGAAGAGAATCATGGGTCGAACACGCGGGTCGCAGAGGGAATAACACCGGAGCATCTGTGTGTTGTGTATACCAAGAGGATTGAAGAAGTTGATGTCAGTCTGGATGCCGACGCCGTCTTTCGGAAAGTCCAGAGGTCCAGCTTTGCGTTCGCGGGTCCAAGGTTCGCGTCTCGATTTCTGAACAACATCGCCTGGCTTAGTGGCGCCCGTCTGTGTTTCAGCTTCGGTTGTAGTTGGTGTGGCTGGCGTGGCGGACGTCGCAGTTGATGCATCGCCAGAAACAACATCCTTAGCAATGGCCGTGGCACTCTCCGCGGAGACGGTTGGCGGGTGTTCAATCAGTATCGACGTGTTAGTCTCCTTGTCGGTAACAATGGTCTGGCTCATGTCGATTTCTGCATCATTGTCGTTGTCCTCTTTGAGATGGGGATACTTCTTGTCTCTATCAAGACATTCCCACTTCTCGCGCTCCTCGCGCAATTTGTCCAGAAGACTCGACCCTGGGTTCTGACAAACTTTGATGATCGGTACTCGGGTCCTTGTGAGAAGATGCGCACCGATACCAAGCTGCAGCAAACGCTTCTCCAAAGAGCGCGGCAAATCATTCTCCATCGGAGAGAAACACTCGGCAGTTGGGGAAGAGTCTTTCACAACAAGAACGAGATCCATGTCGGAGCCAGCAGAGGCGAATCCGGATTCAAAGCTTCCAAACCCTTCGATTGAGCATTGTGGCAGACGATCTGGATCAGATGCGCAGACTTCTTGGCAAATCTTCTCAAGTTCTTTACGGAACGCCTCTTTTTCATCGCGTTCGGTTTGGCTCATTTCAACGATCGGAATCTCACGTGCAGCGATCCCATCGAGATACTGGCTTTGAGCGAAAGGGTTTTGGGGTTGCGATGCTGTATGGTATAGCTGGCGTCTCTGCTGAGATGGTGGCCCATAGTTGGCAGGGCCTCCACGACCTCCTCGTCCACCACGCATGAATGCATTCGGATCAACTTGTTGGTATTGTTGAGGGTGTTGAGTATATTGCTGCGGGCCTTGATTGAATTGTGCGAAACCCCTCCCACGTCCACGGTTCTGATAGCCGTGGTATTGACCAGGTTGGAAGGGTTGGCCGCGGTTCTGGTTATGACCATAGCCACGGCCATATTGAGTCTGTTGCGGTGGCGGGTATGCATTGTAGGGTGGTGGTTGGTTTTGTTGAACAAACGCGCCATTCGGAGGAGGCAAACGCACGGTAGGAGCAGATTGTGGAGAAGATCCAGTGAGGATCATGTTCCTGATCTGGTCTTCCAGTCCGTTTTCGCTCATGTTTGCGAGTTATCGTGGGGTTGTGAGGTGAGCTTCTCGATGTTGGGGAATGCGAGGACGAATGAGAACGAGTTTAGTATATTGTCCTCAATGGTGCGAGCATGATATGCTGTGATGGGACTTCAACAATGCGAACGTGCAATCTCGCCGAAGTAGTAGTCGTCTGAATCGTCTGAATCGTCCGAGTTAACGAACGAAAAGCGAAATGTTTGCGAAAGGTGAAGTGTTGAAGTCGAGGCCAATCAAACAGAGCGTTTATCGTGGTGGGTGGCTTGCTGCCCGTTTGCTGCTTTGGCGTCGCGACTCGATGGGAAGGAGCGAACGGGCCGTGCCGAGCCGCAGTCGCGCGCTAAGGAATGAATGAACGACCGCGGCACGTGCGTCAAGCCGCAAGGACGTTCGATCAATTGTTGCCTCATACAACCTCTATACAATCTCCACCAGTACAACGACATCAGCTACCTACTGCGACCACGACACAGGTATCCACCTCGGCATCCGAAATACACGATTCCGTCACCTTGATTACTTGAGTATCTCGAACCATACATCCGCCACCAACGGCCGGCTCCTACAAGAGTCGCCGGTCGCTCACAGCATTGCGCCGTCGCTCGCGCACGCCTCACCTTCACATTCCCTCGCCACAATGAGCAACTCGGCACCCACACCGCCTTCTGGGCCTAGCTCTACGACACCCAATGCCGGCGCCCCGGCTCCCATTCGCAGGAGAAAGCCTGCAGCGAGCGCATTCGTGGAGAAGAGGAGACCAGGAGCCAGGAAGCCCGCGACCGCGACCGCGCCGCAGAGGACAGTTCCCACCAATCAGGCCAGTGTCGGCCAACAGCCATCTCAGTCTGCGAACGCTGCTCCGGCTTCTGGTCCTGCGCAACCACCCGCTTCGATACCGTACACAGACTATGCGGTGTACATCAGCAAGAAGGACATTGAAGAAGGCATGCGCTACCACGGCTTCAAGTTCAACGTTCGAGTAGGCGAAAACAAACAGCCGCCTACGATCGATCCATACGACGCAAGTCAGTTCACCAGGCCTGTTCGTCTGCATCGCCGATACGCGCGCGACAAGCAAGAAACCGGACAGCCGAGTGACGCCCCGCCTGGAATCGACGACAAAGAAAGAGAGCTATACAACGCGCGCCGTGCTGAACGTCAGGCAGAGCGCGAGGCCAATCAAGCTCTGATCGCCCCGACCGGCACACTAACAAAGAAGGCCCAAGGCAAGAAGAAGAATCAGAAGGTCGTCGAGGACGTGTATTACAATGAGAGCAACCCCAGACAGCAGAAAGCTGCGCAACTACGATACGAAGAGACCAAGCCGTGGCACTTGGAAGACTACGACGGCAAGAACACCTGGATTGGAACTTACCAGGAACCCATGTCTTCGTCTAGCGTCCTCTTGACCGTCGACATGACACAGGGCTGTTTCCGAATGACGCCTATCGAACGTTGGTACAAGTTCACCCCCACGAACCGCCTCGACAGTATGACTGCAGAGGAAGCAGAGAAATACATGTCAGCCGGCGTCAAGCCCGATCGCTGGTTCCTGAAGACACAGGTGGGAGCTGAAGAAGCCAAGCAGCACGAAGCCAAGGTGAAGCGTGAAAGAACCCTTGCTATGAAGAAGGCAGAGGCCGTCGAGGACAATGGGTACGCTGCAGTCAAGGACGAGGGTGAATTTTACAACCCCGACAAGGACGACCTCGATTTCGAATTCAACGATGAGTTCCAAGATGATGACGAAGGAGCGATGTTCGGTAACTTGGAGGAAGACGAGGCCAAAGACATCGAAAGGCGCATCCGCGAGGAGATGCGCGAGGCAAACATCTCTGCTCCTGGGTTGAAGAACACTGAAATGGACTTTGACGAAGAAGAAACTCGCCAGAAGATGGAGGAGAGGGCACAGAGGAAGCGCGAGAAGCGCATGAAGAAACAGCTCATCAAAAAGGAACGCAAGATGGAGTATGAAGATGACTCGGAAGAGAACCCCTACTCGGAGTCCAGCGATAGTGAAGACTCGGACGAGGAGCGCGAGAGGCTGGAATCGGAGCGCAAGGAAGAAGAAGAGCGCAAGGCCGCCTTGGCGAACGGCGACAAATCTGGCGCTTCTACCAAGGGCAACAACACACCTTCTAGCCGGGCCGAAAAGAAGGATCAATCTCGTCTGACTGCCAACCTCAAGAGACCCGGCTCGCCCAACCTGTCAGACGCGAGTGGCACCGAATCTCGCAAAAAGGCAAAGGGCACGCACGGACAAGCACTGCCAAACGGCGTACTCTCGCGCAGTAAGTATCCAAGTAATCCCCAACATGCTTATGAAACACTAACATTTCCGTTCAGCAGGTGCAGCAAGGCAACGCCAAACAGGCTATGGATCAGGCAGCGAAACTGACTCGACTCGTCAAAAGTCAAAGAAGGTCCAGTTGAAATCGCACCCCGGCTCTCCTCGCGACGGCACCCCCTCTGGCACTCCAACTGCTTCCCGCGCCGGCTCACCTGCTCCTGCCGCCCTCCCTACCCTCGACGAAGTTAAAGCCGCCCTCCCCGAGGAAGGCATCGCCATCACCACCCTGGTGAAACTATTCAAGGGCCGCGTCTTCAAGGAGCAGACTCCATTCTTCATCTCGCTCGTCAAGCAGGCCGGCAAGCAGGATCCCATCACCAAGATGATCCACCCCAAAAAGGACTAGGCGTCCGCAAGGCGGAGGCTGAATTTCTCCCTCAATGATGCAGATTCCTCTGCCAACGCGCTACAACGTGATTGGCATTCCATAGATTTGCCTTGAAACTCTCTGAAGTTGAAGATTTTCGGGTGCGTTGACTATTGTGGCTCTTGCTGGTTGCGAGCCTCTTTTGTTGGTTATCTCCTCTACTAGAATGGGTGAAAGAAGCCTTTTGGCATAGCTAGCACTACAGGATGTAACGAATACACATGTCCGGCGTTTGCTGCCGTGGACTTTGACAGGACCTACCGAAAGCTTCAACTCCATAAGTACATCAATGAGTCTGTTCTTGTTGACGAGCCATCGGGGAAATAGCGCTAGCTTCATTTCTTTCTCTCGAAGGTGATTGTTTCAATGTCCGGCATGAGATCCTTGACAAAACCTATGCTCACTATAACCGCAGGCTGTTATCTGATACTCAGCACTTCGCAGCATCACCATCAACATCATGCACCTTGACTCCAAACTTCCAAACCTGCTCAACCGCCACCGTCTTCTTTCCCCCCTCGTCCCGCGCATCCAGTATCACCAAATCCGCATCCGCGCCCTCAGCCAACGTGCCCTTCACCCCAGTCAACCCCAACATCTCCGCAGGAGTCGCAGTCACCGCCCTCACAATCTCCGGCACCCCAGCCCCGCTCCACCGCCAGAAATTCTCCACGCACTCTCCCAGCGTCGCGCAGCTACCCGCCAGCGTCTCGGTGCCCTCTCTCGTCAATTTCGGACCGACTTTCGCCCACCGATCCCCGTTTGTCCAGTCGTAGAGTCCATCCGGCAGGCCGAGAGTCTTCATCGCGTCTGTCACGAGAATGAAGCCGTCTGGATGCGCGTTCCAGGCGATTTTGACGGTTGTGGGGTGTAGGTGGATTCCGTCGGCGATGATGCCGAAGTATGGTCTTTCTGCGCCGGAGGCTTTGCCTAGTGTGCCGAAGGGCCCTGGGTTGCGGTGGTGTAAGGGGCGCATGGCGTTGAAGAGATGTGTGAGCATTGTGGCGCCGGATTGCAGGGCGGTTGTGGCGGTTTCGTAGGTTGCTTCTGTGTGGCCCAGGGCGAAGCGGATCCCGCGGGACGTGATTTCTGGGATCGCGGAGGCTATGCCGGGCAGTTCGGGGGCGGCGGTGATCATTGCGATGGGAGGCTTGAGGTTCGGGGTTGTAGTGCTTAGGTTTGAGGCGCCGTAGCAAGCTTCGAAGTCTTGGAAGCCGTTTGGGGCGGATGCGTGGAGGACGGAAGGGCTGTGGATGCCGCATTTTGAGGTTGCGATGAAGGGACCTTCGCAGTGGGCGCCGAGGGATTCGGAGCCTTCTGACGCGTTGCGGGAGGAGCCTGAGGGCCCTAGGTAGGGTAGTGTTGAGTGGTAGACTTCTGCTTTTTGGCTGGGGAGGGTTGGGAGGTAGGAGGTAACGCCTGTTTGGATGAGTTGCTTGTTGAGTTGTGCGAGTCCTTTTTGGTAAGTGGTCATATCCTCGGGCACGGTCGAGAAGTCGAAACCGAAAGCGCCATTGAGTTGGACATCAATGAAGCCGGGTGCGAGAATTTTGCCCTTGAGATCTACGACTTCGTCTGGGACGACGTGATATTCGTAGAAGACTTCCTGGCTGTGGAGGATCTTGCCAGTGATTGAGCTGATCCAGAGGTCGCCTTCGATCAGTTTGTCGCCCTTGACGAGATAACCTCCGGTGAACCTCGTCACTCCAGTGCGAGGTCGCTCTGGTGAGACTGCCATGGGCATGTTGGCTAGCTATGGTGTGTTTGTAGTCCGTTGATGACTTTGAACTGGAGTCAGGCTGTTGCGAGGACTGAATCGGGCTGTCGTAAGCAGGTAGTAGGAAAATGGTAGGTGTAGAGGTTCAATGATAGGATCGACCGCATGCACGCACGTGCAAGTTAGAGATAGCCAGATTGGCTTTGTAGCTGCCACTACATCCTACCTATCTTGGTGATGACAGCACCTTGGATGAGTGTGATATCGTGTCGTACTGGCAGATCGAGTCTCATTGACCGGCTTCGGCGTAAGTGGGACTCATCATCGCATCTACTAGACACCATGTCACTCCGCTGTTACATGGCTCACCACTGGCCAGGATGTAGCTGTCAAGTGTCATTGTAGGTGGTGGGTTATGTTGCAGTGTTGCAGAACGAGAAGCTGGTGGAAAGATAAGCCTGCCACACAGGGCTGACCTCGGCACGCCAGCCGGATGCAACCTCACTCCAGACGTCAAGGTCGCAGCGATCTGGATTACCCAGCCTCGCTCTCGCTCCCTTCAGAATCACAACGCAGCTCTCGCTTGATCCTTTTGCCGAGAAGTGACGGTGCTTTCCGAACCCTACGCCCCTCTCTGCTACTGCTACTGCCCCTTGCTACCACCCGGCCATATCACTGTGTTATCATCGTGCAGCCTGGCCCACAACTCCCAGTGGAGCTTGTCCGGTGCTGGACTGAGGATGCGGAGGCAGTCCCGCCAGCAACGCATAGCGCCCTAGGCGAAGAGACGCTGTTACTACGCTTGGTCCTAGAGCGACGTCAAGCTGCGACTCCTACCCCGTCTGTTGGGATCTTCGCGCTCTCTCCTACCAGCTAGCGTCGACAAGATGGCAGCCGGAGCTGCAGAGCTCGACCCGGTATGGGACAACATGGAGAGGTACGTGGTAGCCTTAACCCCGGCGAGCGTCGCGGATGCTGACTGTAACATCAGGACCCTCGGACAGCTGTTCATGGCAGGTCACCCTTGCCATACATGTTATTGACCTATCGCTTATCCGTTTGTTAGATGGGCTTCGAGGGTACTGTAGTTACTCCGCAGATACGAAAACTCATCAGCGAGCACCACATTGGATCAATCCTATTGAAGGCCTCCAACTTAAAATGTGAGCTTGCGACTGGTGTACTCGATTTGTTCGCGATACTTACAAGTGACAGCGGCTGAGCAGACAACACAACTGATCTACGAGCTCCAAAAGACTGCTCACGATGCTGGCCACCCAGTGCCTCTGTCCATTGGACTTGACCAGGAGAATGGCGGTGTCAACAGTCTCTTCGACGACATCTACATTCGCCAGTACCCATCTGCAATGGGCCTGGCGGCGACTGGATCACGAGAATTGGCTTATGAAGTCGCAAAGGCTACTGCTGAGGAGATCGCTGCATGTGGTATCAACCTGATCATGGGCCCATGCCTGGATGTCCTGACGAATGCGCGAAATCAGCCACTTGGCGTTCGAACTCACGGCGACGACCCACAGGAAGTGTCTGCCTTTGGCGTGGCGTTCATGAACGGTTACAAGAAAGCCGGCGTCGCGACTATGGGCAAGCACTTTCCAAGCTACGGCAGTCTTGAGTTTCTTGGGTCAGCGCTGGATGTCCCGACGATTACTGAGAGTCTGGAGCAGCTCAGCCTAAACGCTCTGGTACCGTTTCGCAATGCGATCAGGGAAGGGCTAGATGCTATGATGGTCGGTGGATGTGCAATGAACTCAGCCGGACTAAATGTGATGCATGCCTGCCTTTCCGAGCAGGTCGTCAACGACTTGTTGAGGAACGAACTCCATTTCGAAGGCGTAGTCATCTCTGACTGCCTTGAGATGGAAGCACTCAGCCACAACATCGGAGTTGGAGGCGGCACAGTGATGGCTGTGAATGCTGGCTGCGATGTTGTCCTCCTTTGTCGGTCGTACACCCATCAGCAAGAAGCCATAGAGGGCTTCAAACTCGGACTCGACAACTTTAACATTACAAAAGAGCGTGTGAGAACATCTCTCCGGCGTATCTTGGCTATGAAGGCAAAGTGTACGTCCTGGGAACAAGCACTCAACCCGCCTGGTATTGAGCTGCTGTCGAAGCTCCAGCCATCTCACACACTGTTGTCGACAAAAGCCTACAACTCGTCCGTGACAATAGTACGCGACAAAAACCGAGTGCTACCGCTGACCAATATCTTGGAGCCGGAAGATGAGCTACTACTTCTGACACCCCTGGTGAAACCGTTGGCCGCATCTGCAGCAGCTCGCGCACTGTCTGATCAAGCTACGAATGGATCACCGGAGCCTGCAGTCTGGGAGCGCAGTTCGTCAGTCATGAGCGGTGAACGCGTCTTTCGAGAGCTTGGCCGGTCACTTGCACGACAAAGAAACGGACGCGTATTGCACACATCCTACACAGCCAACGGAGTCCGGCCGCAACATGAGAACCTCATCAATCGAGCTGGCGCAGTCATCATTGTGACCGCTGACGCGAATCGCAATCTATACCAAAACGGCTTCACAAAACATGTCTCCATGATCTGCAACATGCAATACACATCCGGCGGCGAGAAGCGTGAGAAGCCGCTGATTGTTATCGCAGTCAGCTCGCCTTACGATTTCGCAATGGACCAGTCAATCGGCACGTACATGTGCACTTATGATTTCACCGAGACCGCGCTGGTGGCACTGGTCAAGGTTCTGTATGGAGAGTTTACAGCTGCGGGTGCCTTACCTGGGACGATCAGCCAGAGTCAAAAGCTTTCACAATCAAGACAACACTGGCTGGTAGAGAACTTCAACGAAGAAAGAGACTCTGCTGGACTGGATGCACTTATCAAATCTACCACCGATGGTGCCACGCCTGGCATGCACTCAGAGTTATCCGGCGCGACATCAAATTCCCTCCTCTTGCGCAACCCCGACGTTTTGGAACAGCACTTTGTTGTTCGCAACAGCAGTACGCAAACGTTGTACGGGTTCTGCGCGACATACTTCTTCCAAACTACAGGCACTGGCTCGATCGGAGCAATATTTGTCGACCCAGCTCGTCGCAAGCTGTCTATCGGGCACTCTCTTCACAATCGCGCAATCCGCACTCTGCTACAACGCGAAGGCATCAAACGTTTCCAGCTGGGATCACGCCTTCCCAGCATCTATCTGGGCAGCCCAACCGGCCATGGCGGTGAGCGCAAACGGCTGCGTTCGTGGTTCGCGAATTTGGGCTGGAACACAGCACTGTCGCGTAATGTCTGCAGTATGATCGCACGCAATCTCTCCACTTGGAGTCCACCAGAAGGCATGGCGAGAAGCCTGCAAAGTGCTGGTGTGGACTTCGACCTCGTTTACGGATGGGATTACGCGACGGGTGTGCTTGATCACATCAAGACAAACAATCGGCAAGGGCTGGCCGAAGTCTATAAGATGGCCCTTGCCGATCCCTCGGCCTGCGGCATAATTCGCGCCAAAAGGCCCGAAGATGGCGCAATCGTCGGTACAGTCGTCTTGTACAACATGCAGTCCCAACTGGCAGAGTACGTGCCGGCGATGAAAGATGTCGGCGAACTGACTGGAGGTATATCGTCGCCTGTAATCAGCCCGTCGGTGGGCGAGTTCTCCACGTTGCTGCAGGGACTGATCCTGCTGGGGATGAGGCAGATCAGACAGCAGGGATGCAACGCCTGCATTTTGGATTATGTGAGTCTTCTCTCTCCGAGTAAGGGTTCCCGACCGTGTGCTGACTTGCGACAACAGATGGACGGCGATGGGAATTTCGACGGGCTGAGCGCGATGGGCTTCAGCGCACTGCACAACTTCGAGGAGGTGTCGTGTGACGCAGCAACTTGGACGATGGTGCCACCTTCATAAACAAATCTGGCGGCTATGTATGGCTGGCGCGCGTTGACAACGGATATGATACCCCGGGTGTTTCTCTTACATGTATCTTTACGAGACTTGGGACATATACATGCATTATATCAGAGACGAAAGTGCGGAGATGCTTGCCCTTTTCCTGCAGCCGACAAGCTCTCGGGAAGGATGCTGTTATTAATACGACGACATACGCGAATGCCTAACGCTGGCCGCTGGCCGTATACAGCTTCAAGGCCGTCGGAGCAGGCCGAGATCAAGGGAAGCTCTCATCAAGCTCGTGTGCACGCTGACGATCAGGCCCGACGACGCCCTCGGCCCCACTTGGTTTGATGGCAGTGGACCCGGCCTCTCCACGTTTCTCAGAAACGATCGCCCCCACGCGACAGACCAAGGGACCCCACAGCCATGCCACCAACCACCATCAGCCATAGCCGTGGCCGACGACAACTTACTTTTGCCTTGCCTTCAGCTTTCCAATTCCAAGCTTCCGGGATGGCCTTGTCTGTTCTTCTGTCCCTTGTCCTTTCACATTCCTTCCCCTTGGCCCAGACTTCCATACTTCTTCGAGAACCTCTCTTGCAGTCTTCTGCGTGAAGTGAAGTGAAACCCTACACCGCCGACATCACGTGAACGTCGCACCGTCAACGCCTCCATCGTCTGAGGAGTGTCGCACATGCTGGAGAGCTCGCCTGCGCTTTGATTGGCATAAGCCGACGGCATCCGGCTTGCAGACGACGGCGCAAGTTACACAGGACGACAACTCTACACCGAGGTGTCTTGCGCCCTTCTGGCAACCACCGTCACTGTCTTGCTTTTGTCTCGCATATCCAACCACCCTGGCTTCTTCATCTCGCCATCACAGACGCTGTGACCAGCAGTTCTTATCGTGTGCCTCGGCTTAAGACTCGACTCTGGACTGGCAGGTTTTGAGACAGTGCGCTCATCCCAATCCGCCAGTGCTATTGCTGCCGTAGCCCTGTGTTTCTTGCATGCGCCAACACGCGAGCAGGAACACCTAACCACGCGAGTGGCAAGTCTGTGATGCGCCAGCGCTCTTAGGGAAATTCGCCCTCACCATGGACCACATCGGCTTTGACCCGGCGAGCATGAACTATGTCGCGACAGCACTGCAGCACCCGGGGAGCGCCGACCCCTTCTCTGACATGCTCATGCAACCGCCAATGGTCCTGGAAGACCAACACTCCGGCTATGGCTATGTGGGCCGCGATGACATGGGTTTGCAGTCCATGCAACAGCAGCATCATCCACAGCAAGCTACGCCATCGCTGAAACGCGCCTACAGCACTTTCGAAGATCCATTCTCAGATGTCGTCAGCGCTTTCGAACATCCAGCACACAATGAGCCAAACGAGCCAGAGACGCCTTCAATCGACCGCGACAACAAGCTTCTGGGATTCTCTATGCCGCGATTCGACTATCATCTTCTCACATACAACTACCAACGCACATCTGCGCAGCTGACCGCGCAACTGCATGGCATGTTTTTCCTGGCCGAATCGCCGTGGGGAGCTGCTGGAGATGCGCAACCGCCGCCTAGTGAACTGACATGCTATCGGCGAAACCTGTTCCAGATCACTGGCGAGATCACTATTCCTCGATCGCTACGGTACATCTTGACGGATCAAGGCGAGCAAATACCAATCCTTGGGCAAGAGCTTGTGGTCAGCGCTATCGAATCTACTGAAAACAACCCGGTCAAGATCATCTCAGTACCATGGAAAACACCAGCAAACCCAGTCGCGCCAACAGCAGAGGACAAGGCGGAGCGAGAACCTCCAGCGGTACCCATCGATCTCATGAACATGCAAGACATGGACTCTGAGTTTGTGACCTTGCCGTTTCAGTGGAAACGACTACAATTTAGAATCGCAACTGCGAATAACGGAAGGCGGAAAGAGCTGCAGCAACACTTTGTGGTGAAGCTCAAGGTTATGGCGACGCTCGCGACGGGGGGAAAGATACCTATCTGCGAAGTGCAGTCTGGAGCTATCATCGTCCGTGGACGAAGTCCGAGGAATTTTCAAGCAAGAAAAGACTTGCCCTTGAATGGTGGCGGCCACGCACGCAAGACATCACACGCTCCTGCGCGATCGACAAGTGGTGAGTCTGCGAATAAGAGACTGCACACGGAAGCGCCCACATCAGCGCCTCTCAGAAATGAAGCCGCACATCCTCCAGTCGCAGCGCAGTCTTCATTCATCGACCCAAACGATGTACCCGCCCCAGTCGATTTCTTCAACTGGAAGCCCACGCCAACAAAGGACCAAAAACAAGCAGCCATGTCAGGCATCTTGCCCCCACAACCCACCGCTCCCGAAGCAGCAGCAGCACCACCTACAAACAACGCATACGCCATCTCAACTCCAGACACCTCCCGGGCCCACCACCACCAAAATCAACAACAACCCACGACCTCGGCCCCAATAAATCTCTCCCTCGTCGAAGAAGACTCCCCCGTCCCCCACAGCACGCCCTCCAATGCGCGCCACCGCTCCGGCTCACTGGCCGTCGGCGTGGGCAAAAACTTGCACATCCCCGTCCGCCCGCCCTCCTTCTCCCTCAACACCATCAACAGCCCGGATGAATCGGCCGATTTGCTTTACGAGTATTTCCCTCTTGGACTGGATGACTGGATGCCGCCTGTCGATGCGGTTTACAGGCCGCATGTGGTGCATCATACGAAATTGCCCAGCGATCCGAGGGATTTGGTCGCGGGCAAAGGCGCGAGGAGTCGGAGGCTTTATAGTGCGGATGTTGTTGGGTGATTCTTTATCTCCATGCTCTCGGAAGCGGTTATGGAAGCCCAAAAGTTAAAGCTGGCTAGCTATGGTCACTACGTCGCACTCGTTTCTTGTATCAAAGGAGCCCTCCTTCCAGGTCGATGGATGGCTTGTGTTTCAGTCTGCGGTCTTGTTTTCTAGATCTCAACATACCCCATGTCTAGGTAGACGGTTATGCCGGATATGAAACCGACACCTTCTATATATTTCGGACAAGCGTTGAGGCATAAATGCGGCGCTTGCGCATCTTGAGTTCGGTATAGTGCTCGGTCTGCTCTACTGCTCTGCAGCCTGTGATTGGTCTTTTAGAAACACCAGTCGATAAGGAATTTGATGGTAATTTGATGAGACCCTGTCAAAGTGAGGGGGGGATTTGATGGATTTGATTGAGAATTTGCATCACCTTCCAGGACCAAGGGATTTTGGACTTGCGCCCCGTCGATCGCGTCTGGCTATTGGGAACATCTTGACGGGCTACTCCAGGCTGGCCTGTTCGGAGAACCGAGATTGCTACCGAGTCTGAGTACCAAAATCCTGTTGCAGAAAAAGCTCGAGGAATGTAAATTACACGGCATGAAAGATCCGATGTCCAAGGGCCCCGCGACCATTACCCACCATGGTGAGATGACACCAGCGTTGCACGCCCCAGCGATCGGCCCTATTAGTTGAGAAATATAAATTGTGTATTGATGCATTCCTCATCAAAGGCGTTGTAGCAAAGTGGTTAATGCGATTGACTAGAAATCAATTCCCTTCGGGGGCGTAGGTTCGAGTCCTGCCAACGTCGAAAAAATCACGAGAGTGATCGACATTCATTTTGCCATATTTTTGTTCGAACCCCGAGTTTTGCAAGGGAGTTGGTCGAAATTATTTTTTCTCAGCCGAAATCAAAGGTCTCTCCCTATGAGAAGGGGAGTACGAGGACGACCTTGATGATCTCCATTCTCACTCGTTAATACCAGCCTTGTTAATCTTCATTGCCGATGAGAAACGGCAAATGGAAGAAAAGTTCGTGTCATTGAGAGACTTTGGTGTTTCTCTGCTCGCTTCAACTTTGGGATAATGAACTTCGATCTCAACGTACATACTCATAATGGAGGGCTTGAACCTCGTTCATGCTTGTCACCTTGATTAACATATCGTTGGATGCCATCGTATCTCTCTTCAATCCCAAGTTTGCACAGGAAGTGTGATACCGGATTTCGAGAGTAGGGTTAGGGTTGGGGTTGTTGGCCATCTGCACAAATCTACTTCCTGATCGTCATGTGCCTTTACCGGTCTTCTTTCTGGTTGTATAGTGGTTGCAAAGAATGGCTAACTATCAATGATGCGAAAATCGGCTTTAGGGTATGCTCGAATAGTTCAAGGGTCGTTTACGGCCAGATTTGCTTCCGACTTGAAGATTCACAACAAAGTTGATTGCGTGCGAGGTTGAGACAACGACTGGCACTCGAACAACAAAAGTCACGTTCCATCTCCAAGTCGCCAGACTCTCCTTTCCTCATCAACATATCGTGGCAAAACATCATACCAGTACCATTCAACCAAAGGCTCGCTATTATATCCTCTTCAGGTCCCACCAACGCAAGCCACAGATGAAAGAATAAGATTTCAACTGCTACAGCTGATTGAACTCGCCGCAACATGCCGAACAATCAATGTCGGTATTAAACACTATCTACCTGCTTCCAAAGCACTCATGGCCATCCTGAAATCAGCTCTTCCATCAAAACACACCCTCAGTCGGCGAATCAACCCTCTCGTGCATATTGGACAACGGCAGCTCCTTCACCTCAAGACCATCCAACCCAGGCGTCGGCGGAAGTCTCTCGTGCATCGAGTCCGGCACCAGATCCGGACTAACACTCCTAGGGATCTCCTGCACGGGTGGGAACAGGAACATCTTGTTTGTCTTTGGACTCGCGCTCTTCGGACTGTTCAGCTCCTGGATGATGGAATCCCTCTTTTTCCGCGTCGACGCCTCACTCGGCAGAGCCTGGCCGAAGCCCTCGGATGTGGCGACTTGCTCGATCGATTTGAAGTACTTCACGGTCTTTACTTGCAGCTCGAGAGTGGCGTCTTCGTCGACGACGATCATGGCGTGGGGGTGTAGTTGTAGGGAGGAAAGTGTCCACATGTGGTTAACGCCGTCTTCGATGCACTTCCGTAGTGCGAGGGCTTTGTGGGCGCCTGTGATGATGACTACGACCTCGCGGGCATCGAGAACAGTCTGCACACCGACGGTAAGTGCCATGCGCGGTACGGCGGAGAGGTCGTTGTTGAAGAAGCGCGAGTTGGCTTGGAGTGTGTCGTACGCCAGAGTCTTCACGCGAGTTCGCGATCTAAGACTGCTGCCAGGCTCTGCGTGAGAAATGTTAGCTTCCAGCTTGGGATGCAAACACCGGCTTTCTCGAGAAAAGACTGACCATTGAAAGCAATGTGTCCATCCGGTCCAATTCCACCAAGGAACAACTCAATCCCACCCGCATGCTTGATCTTCTCCTCGTATGCGATGCATTCTGCTTCAAGGTCCGGGGCATTGCCATTCAGGATGTTGATGTTTGCGGGGTCGACGTCGACATGCGAAAAGAAGTGCTGGTACATGAAGGAGTGGTAAGACTCGGGGTGTTCTCTGGGCAAGCCCACGTATTCGTCCTGGACCGTTCGTGAGCACACACACTCGCATATAGCAAGACTTGGGGTCTTCAAAACTTACCATGTTGAAGGTGATGACATTCTTGAAAGAAATGTCACCGGCCTTGTGTCTTCGTACTAGATGCTTGTAAATTCCTTCTGGTGATGAGCCGGTTGGAAGGCCGAGGACGAAAGGCTTCTGTGGCGTCGGGGCGAAGGTGTTGATTCGATCTTGATGTTGTGAGACACGGTGTTATACGACGAGATCTATGGGGATCAAACATACCAACAATGTAGTCTGAGATGTACTGCGAGGCCGTGGCCTTGTCATCGCGGATGATAAGCCTCCTTGAATGCCATCAGCACAGATATCTTGCGGCCTGAGATTTAGAGAGAACATACATATTGTGTGCAACTGCTGTGGCAATGGAGTGTAGTATTGGTGAAGGGTGTTTGTTTGAGCTTCTATGGAATATACAAGAGAAGAGGAACTGGCAACAATGGCGGGTGCGACGACATTAAACCATACCATCGCTGCCAGCAAAAAAACTTACCTACGCCTTGCGGATCGTGCTATGGACGTCATCTTAGTGACAGGCAGACCCTCGCCTTACGATCATCTCCTGTCAGACCCATCCACGATGCAACGTGAACGAGGCTCGCCGGCGGCATTGGCTGGGTCGACTGTACAGAGTACCCACGAAGAGGAGATAGCTTCGTGGGCAAGGTAGCAGCCAGATAGCACGCGTGGCATTGGACTATCCCCACCAGCAATCTCACAGGCACGATGATACTTGGACTTGCACCGTCGTTATCGATCGCAGACAAAGTCCATATCGCAGGGGCTTGGGTAACATGATCTGAGGGATGGTATAGGGCTTGATGGTGAAGACGGGGAAGGAAGAACGACATGGCATAGCACCGCCGGGCCCGGATAAGGTTGCAGTGGCACTAGCAGCAGCAGCAGCACATGGAAGGATTTCCAGTCGTCTGACTCGGCCTGGGTTACATCCACGATCAAACCCACGTCTCCGTATGAAAACGCCCGGACAAGCACTTACGGCACTGTGCACCCCTGCACATTCGTCTATCGCTATCATGCCGTGGCACCAGAAACGCACATCTGGTTGATAACAGCTGCAACGCTCGTGTCAAGCTGGTCCCCAAGCGAAGGGTAGCGTATCAATATTGGATCCCATTGCTCTGACGCCGCCGCTTGTCAGCTCATGCAACTTGCTGTACGACGAAGCAGCAGTAAGCTCCAGCTGCGCGTCGCAATGTTGGATTCGATTCGTTTGTGTGCCGGGTCGTGTGCGCGCCGCAGCCACGGGCCTATGAATGGCTGGAAGGACGTGCATACCCGTGGACAAACGGTCTCCTCCGCGGTGTGCATCTGTGATCGGTGCTGGTGCGCATCTCCAGACCCTTGCGGAGGCTGGCCTTGGTCGTGTGAGGGGCGGAACTACCGTTTTTGGAACCAGAGATACGGGATGTAGCTAAGGGTACAAACGGATGGACGGCTGAGGTGAGGTGAGCAACTTATGTAGTCGCACATGTCCTCTTCAGCCGCTCTGATGAAACTCCATCTTTACATCGCCGCCTCGAGCTCGAGTAGTGGCCTCGTTGGTGAACTCGAAACATAACAACCTAGCCGCCGCGCAACCCATCCCATCTGCGAATCGCACACCGTACTACCGCCCAATCGACCTCGGCATTGGAATTCGCCAGACCACAGGCGCGCTCGCTTCCAACATCCGGCATTAGCACACGCGACACTATGGCGGACGCAGAAAGACCCACAGCGGACAACATCCCAGAGAAGACGACGACAGAACACCATGTAGCTTCGCCCGAGTCCGAGTCGACGCACGAAGGACAACAGACGGTCGAGATACCCAATGGTTGGCGGTACAGGCAGGCGAAGATTGGCTCTCTCAAATTGCCGTACTATGCTTCTCCTCAAGTGCAACTCGTCATGGTGGCGTTCGTGTGCTTCCTGTGTCCTGGTAAGTTCGTGTCGCGTGGGAGTGATCTGCACGAACAAACGCTCATAGTACTGTGTAGGCATGTTCAACGCCGTGAACGGCTTGGGTGGTGCGGGACAAGTCGACTCGAAGGCTAGCACCGACTCCAACACCGCTGTCAATGCCACCTTCTCGGTGGTGGCATTCTTTGCCGGCACTATCACAAACTGGCTCGGCATCAAGAAGGCGCTTTCCTTCGGTGGCCTCGGATACTGCATTTACACCGCATCCTACCTTTGCTACAACCACACTCAAAACTATGGCTTCATTGTCTTTGCTGGTTTCCTTCTGGGTTGCTGTGCCGGTGTGCTATGGGCTGCTCAAGGTGCCATCATGCTTTCCTACCCACCAGAGGAGAAGAAGGGCCGCTACATCGCCGTGTTCTGGATGATCTTCAACATGGGAGGTGTCATCGGCAGTCTCGTGCCCCTGGGCCAGAACATCCATGTGACGACCAACAGCCCAGTGTCCGATGGAACATACGTTGGCTTCATCATTCTCTCAGTCGTTGGCGCCGGCCTCGCCTGGTTGCTTTGCGATGCCAAGAACGTGGTCCGCACTGATGGCAGCCGCGTCATTCTCATGAAGAACCCAACTTTCAAGACCGAGATCTTTGGCATGTGGGAGACTTTCAGGAGCGAGCCGTACATCGTGTTCCTCTTCCCCATGTTCTTTGCCTCCAACTGGTTCTACACCTACCAGTTCAACGGCGTCAACCTGGCCCAGTTCAACACCCGCACCCGCTCCCTCAACAACGTGCTGTACTGGTCGGCGCAGATCTTCGGCGCGCTGATCTTTGGATACTTCCTCGACCTGTCGCGCTTCAGACGTACAGTCCGAGCCAAAGCATGCTGGGTTGTCCTGTTCGTGTTGACTTTCGCCGTCTGGGGTGGCGGATACGCTTTCCAACGCGGCTACACTCGTGCTGAGGTCGAGATGGGCAGTGATACTCCTGATGATCCCTCCGACGACTACCCGAAGCTTGACTGGACTGATTCGGGCTATGTTGGTCCCATGTTCCTCTACATTTTCTACGTAAGTTTCCCCGTCAGTTGTGCATGGCATAAAGTGAGCTGTTCATACTGACATGAACACACAGGGCTTCTACGACGCCGCCTGGCAGTGCTCTGTTTACTGGTTCATGGGAGCCATGACCAACAACAGCCGCAAGCTCGCCAACTACTCTGGTTTCTACAAGGGCATTCAATCGGCAGGTGCAGCCGTCATCTGGCGCCTGGACGGCTTGAAGATCCCGTACATGAACGAGTTTGCTTCCTCTTGGGGCCTGTTGGCGGGCAGTCTACTGATCGCCTTACCTGTCATGCTCATGACCATCAAGGATACGGTGTCTATTGAGGAGGATCTGAAGCTTTCTGACGAGACCAGGGATGAGGTCTTGGGGAAGAAGAGCATCGATGAAACTCATGGGGAGAAGAACGTCTGAGACTGTTTTGCCACCATCAGTTGTTGATGTTAATCACGAATTTCCGGGCAAATGAATTGGATGGGCTGCTCCCGGTTCTTTAGCGTGGCTTAATTGACTTGTGAATACAATTTCACCATTTCCTGCAGTGTCTGGAAGAACTACTTGATTCAACTCGGTCAATCACGCGTGAACACCAATTCTTTCTCGGAAACCTAGGATGATGGTTCTACTACCAAATGCAGTCAGCATCGTCAAAAATAAGCGAGGCTCTAGAATATACATGGATCTGGAAAAGAGACGAGAAATGACGAGTCCGAACGTAAGATCAGGTGACACTCCCACTCCATGAGGTACCCGCGATACTTGTATCACTGTACGACGTGGCAGTCATGCG